>JRHI01000016.1_pt1 | contig 147050 bp, 141 predicted proteins | sample 215371 | NCBI WGS metagenome assembly JRHI01 (sample SAMN02929681, study PRJNA255918) | sediment metagenome | biome: cave system; feature: Ice Cave; material: Sediment; isolation source: sediment from deep within a dark volcanic ice cave with no known source of... ...
CGGCCCAGGCGGTTGCGGCAACATGAGCGTCATTTTCTAACCAACGTGATCGACCACCCCCCACCCCTAAGCCGACCGCCCCCGTGCTGATCGTCGCGCTCGCGGTGTTGATCGCCGCCGCGGTGGGCGTGGGCGCCGAACGCCGCAACGTTCGCACGCCGGCACTCGCGCGGCGCATCCTGCAGCTGATGCTCTACGTGCTGGTGCCGTTCGTGTCGTTCGTGAACATCGCCCACCTTCACGTGACGGTGGCGGCTGGGACGGGACTCGCGCTCGCCTATGTGGCGCTCGGGCTGGCCGGGGCGGCGGCGGGATATGCGGGGCGGCGAATGCGGCTCTCGAGGCCGGAGATCGGGGCGCTCATCTGCAGCGTGATCCTCGTCAACACCGGCTACCTGGGACTACCGATGACGGTGGCGCTCATCGGTTCTCGCCAACTCGGCACAGCGATCGCCTACGACCAGCTGGTGAGCGGGCCGATGCTGTTTGTCGCGGGGTTCGGGGTCGGAGCGGCGTTTGGCACCCGCGCCGGGGAGGGGATCAGGGCGCGGACGAGAGCGTTCTTCGCCCGCAACCCGCCGCTGCTGGCGGTCCTCGCCGGGCTGCTGGCGCCGGCCGCGCTGGCTCCGTCTGTCCTGGTCCACGCCTCGCACGTCGTCGTCGCCGCGCTGGTGGGGCTCGGGTTCTTCGTGGTGGGGGTGAACCTTTCAGCCGAGCGCCGCGAGGACGGGGCGCCCCTGCTGGAGCGGCCCGATCGTCGCGTCCTGATCGCCGTCGGACTACGGCTGCTGGTGACGCCCCTGCTGCTGGCGGCGGTCTCGGTGACGATCGTCAAGCTGCCCTCGACCTATCTGCTTCAGGCCGCGATGCCGAGCGCGATCAACTCGTTGCTCGTGGGGCACGCCTACGGCCTCGATCAGCGCATGATCGCCACCGCAATCGTGTGGAGCACGGTGGCGACCCTCGCCATCGGGCTACTGATCGCGGCGGTCTGAAGCGTCCGCCGACGCTCGAGCCGCCCGGACCGCTGCGTCGCTCAGACTCGCGCAGCCGGCACGCTGAAGCGAATGCATGTGCCAGCGGAGGCGTCGGCCAGCCAGATCCGGCCGCCGTGGGCCTCGATGATCGCGCGCGAGACGGCCAGGCCGAGGCCGGCGCCGCCGCCCGTACGCGCGGCGCCGGCGCCGGCGCCGCCACGGTAGAAGGCGGTGAACACCTGGTCGCGCTCCTCGGCGGCGATGCCGTCACCGCTGTCGGCGACCTCGATCTCGATGCGATCGGCCACCGGCTCGGTCCGCACGACGACACTGCCGTCGGCCGGGGTATGACGGATCGCATTCTGGATCAGGTTGAACAGCACGCGCTGCAACTTCTCCGGGTTCGCCCGGGCGAACCCGGCCACCTCGGAGAGCTGTGCGGTCACCGAAACGCCCTTGGCCTCGGCCTGCACGCGCATCGCCTCGACGGTCTCGCCCACCAGCAGGTCCAACCGCACCTGCTCGAGCGACCAGTGGATGTCGCCTGCCTCGAGGCGCGAGAGCTCGAACAGGTCGTCGATCAGCGCGCTCAGCGCGTCGATGTGGGTCCGCATCCGCATCAGATAGCTGCGGCGCATCTCCCCGTCGACGATCTCATCTTCGACGGCCTCCGAGAGCAACCGCAGCGAAGTGATCGGTGTCCGCAGGTCGTGTGAGACCGCGGCGACGAGACTCCGCCGAGCCGAGTCGGACTCCTCACGCGCGGTCTGCTCTACGCGGAGCTGGGCGATCATCGCGTTGGCGGCGCTCGCGAGTTCGGCCAGCTCGTCAGCCGCGCCGGTCTCGATCTGGACATCACGCTGTCCGCGTCCGACGGCGTTGAGCCCGTCGCGGATGGCCTGGACATCGCGGAGAATGCCCCCGGCCAGCAGTTTCGCTGCCGCCACGGCCAGCACGCCCGCGACCAGCACGATCCCTGCCACCAGCACCGCCGCGTGGCCCGAGACCACCATCAGCAGCCCGACGACGACGAGCGCGACCAGCACCGGGGCGACCACGACCGCCACCGCGAGCGCGAACTGGTGCGAGAGCGAGCCGAGCGCCGCGCGCAGACGACTGGAGAGTCTCGCTGCCCGCGTTCGGTGCGTCACGGCTGGAACCGGTAGCCGACTCCCCAGACCGTCTGGATGTGAGCCGGGCACGAGGGGTCGGTTTCGATCTTTGAACGCAGCCGCCGGATGTGAACCGTAACGGTCGAGGTATCGGAGTAGAACGCGTATTGCCAGACCGCATCCATCAGCTGATTGCGGGAAAAAGCCTGTCCCGGGTGACGGGCGAGGAACAGCAGCAACTCGAACTCACGCTGGGTGAGTGGAACTTCGTTCCCGTTCACGAACAGGCGGCGAGCTCCCGGGTCGATCGTCATGTTGTCGAGCTCGAGCGGTGCCTCGTGCTCAGGTGAGGTGTCGATCCGCCGCAGCACGGCGTCGACCCGAGCCACCAGCTCGGCCGGCGAGAACGGCTTCACCACGTAGTCATCAGCGCCGAGGCGCAGGCCGATGACGCGGTCGGACTCCTCGCCCTTGGCGGTCAACAGGATCACCGCGATGCGGTCACGGTCCTGATCACGAAGCCGGCGCATCACTTCGAGCCCGTCGAGTCCGGGCAGCATCAGATCCAGCACAACCAGATCGGGGCGGTGGCGAGCGGCCGAGGCCACCGCCTGCAGCCCGTCGGTGGCGATGTGCGTGCGATAACCGGATCGCTCCAGGTACCGGGCCACCACTTCGGCGATCGTAGGCTCGTCGTCTACAACCAGCACCGACCCCCGGCTATGCGCGTCCATGAACCGATTGTCGCAGCCACCGCGCCGTTGTCGCCCGAGCGACCCCCCGAATTCACCGCCTGTTCAGAGCTCGGCTCGCCGGGTCTACCCTGCCGGGAGGTGCCAGGAGCCAAGCTCGTCATCCGGCAGATGTCGCTCGCCCAGACTCGGCCGATGCGGCAGGCCGTTCTACGGCCCCATCAGTCGTTGGCCGAACTGGAACGGGGCGAGCCCACGAACGCGTTCGCGGTTGGCGCGCTCAGCGGACAGGAGCTGGTCGCCGTCGGGTTCGTCGCGCCCGATGATCGCAGCGCCGGCTCATGGCGTGTGCGTGGCATGGCCACCCTCCCGCAGGCCCGAGGTCAGGGGGCCGCGACAGCGGTTCTCGACGCCCTGCTCGGGCATGCGCAAGCCCAGAACGCACAGCTCGTGTGGTGCAACGCCCGCGTGCCGGCGCTCTCGCTGTATGGGCGTGCGGGGTTCGTGGCGGGATCGGAGCGATTCGAGCTACCGCGGATCGGCCCTCACGTGGTGATGGAATGGCGCGCACAGAGGCGCCAGCGACGGGACATCGTCCGGACCTCCGGGGGTGAGTTGGACCTGCACGGCGACGATCGTGACCTGAGCGGGTTCTAGCGCCAGTCACTCCACGGCGAGCGCGCCACGGCAACTTCCTCGTCGGCGCGGATGACGTGCATGACGGCGTTGATCAGCGCCAGGTGGGTGAACGCCTGGGGGAAGTTGCCGAGGTGGCGGCCGGTCTGAGGATCGATCTCCTCGGCGTAGAGGCCGAGCGGGCTGGCGTACCCGAGCACCTTCTCGCACATGTTGCGAGCGCGATCGATCTCCCCGATCTCGCAGTAGGCGGATACGAGCCAGAACGAGCAGATCAGGAAGCTGCCCTCGGTCCCGGACATCCCGTCGTCGGTCTCCTCGGTCCGGTAGCGGAGCACCAGTCCGTGCTCGGTCAGCTCGTCGCCGATCGCGAAGATCGTGTTGCGGATCCGCTCGTCGTCCGGGGGCAGGAAGCGCAGCAGCGGCAGCAGCAGCAGCGCGGCGTCGAGGGCCTTGGTCTCGTAATGCTGGACGAACACGCCGCGGTCATCGACCCCGTTCTCGCAGATATCGGCGTGGATCTCCTCCGCCGCCGTGCGCCAGCGTTCGACGTGCTCCCAGTCCTCCCGCAGCTCGGCCAGTCGCGATCCTCGATCGCACGCCGCCCAGCAGAACACCTTTGAGGAGGTGAAATGCTTGGGATCGCCCCGGACCTCCCAGATCCCGCGGTCGGGCTTGCGCCAGTTCTCAATCGCCATCTCGACCTGGCGCTTGAGAATCGGCCAGACGCGCTCGTCCAGGCTGTCCCGCGAGCGGGTGTGGAGATACACGGAGTCCAGCAGCGCGCCCCAGACATCGTGCTGGCGCTGCTTGTAGGCGTCGTTGCCGATGCGTGCCGGCCGCGCTCCTTCGTAGCCTGCGAGATGATCCAGCACGTGCTCGTCGAGTTGGCGCTCGCCCCCGACCCCGTACATGACCTGTAGATCTTCCTTACCGCCCGCTACGTCCGCGATGAAGTAGAAGAAGTCGTTGGCCTCCCAGTCGAAGCCCAGGGTGTAGAGCGCCCACAACATGAACGTTGAGTCTCGAATCCAGCTGTAGCGGTAGTCCCAGTTGCGCTCGCCGTATGGACTCTCCGGCAGCGAGGTCGTGGCCGCGGCGATCAACGCGCCCGTGGGGGCGTAGGTCAAGCCCTTCAGCGTCAGCGCGCTGCGCTGCAGGAACGTCCGCCAGGGGTGATCGGGGAAGTCGCCTCGGTCGAGCCAGTGCTGCCAGTGGTGGGCGGTCCAGACCAAACGGTCGTAGGCGTGGTCGAGATCCTGGGGCGGCTCGTGCTCGCTCCACGACAGCGCGCAATAGATCTTCTCGCCCTCCTTCATCCGGTGACGGGCGGTGGCGCGCGATCCCTCAAAGCCAAGGCGGAGGTCCGTGGTCAGCTTGAGCCGCACATCGCTGCTCTCGGCGGTGGCGGTGCCCTCGTGGTAGCCGGTCCCGGTGTAATCCCACTGGGCAGGTGCTCGGCCGTAGTCGAACACGGGCTCGCAGTCGAGCGCGATCTCGACTTCGCCGTTGACGCAGCGCACCATGCGCAGCAGCACGTGGTCGGCGTCGTAGTCGGTTGGTGCGCGCCGGTGGGTGTGCGAGCGCTCGTCTTCGTGGTGCCAGTTGCCGATCAGCAATACGTCGCGCACGATCACCCACCCGGCGCCCGTCGCCCAACTGGTCTCGAGCACCATCGTTCCCGGGAGATACCGGCGTGAGGCCGGCACGGCGACTCCGGCCGGTCCGATCCTGAACCCGCCGGCGTCGCGGTCGAGCATCGCGCCGAACACGCTCGGAGAGTCCACGCGCGGCAAACACATCCATTCGACGTTGCCGCTCGGGGCTACCAGCGCCACGGTCTCGCAGTCCGACAGGAATCCATAGTCGGCGATCGGAGGAAACGGGCTCCCGCCCAGGGGTACATCAGGTGCCGCGTGCCGGATCTGGGTCTTCGCCGAGGTCAGCGTCTCCTGCTTGTGGTCGCCGTCCGTCGTGCTCATCGCGGGATCGTCTCAGGTTTACACGCCGGGAGCGAGAGTGGGCGAAGGCTGCCGCCGCCCCCGCGGGCCGAGCGCTCGGTGCTTCAGCGTGCGGCTCGCCGCAGAGAAAGCGCCAACAGCGCGGCGACGGCCACCGGCATGATCCACCACGCACTGACGCCGGCGCCCGCGATCAGCGCCGTCACCGCCAACGCAACCGCCGCGCCGAGCGCCGTCACCCAGTCATCGCCGACGATAAAATCCCACACTCCGCGGGCTGCCCTCAGGAGGAACCTCATCCCGCCTCCGACGCCGCGGGGGTGCCCACCACATGGCGGAGCCAAAGCACCATCGTGCATGCCAGCAGTAGCACGCCCGGGATGATCGCCAGCAGCGCGGCGTCGCCGCCCGGCCATGAGGCACCGGCGCCCTCCGCTCCCCAGAAGGTTCCGAATGAAGTCAACATCACGCCGACGGAGAACTTCATCGTGTTCTCAGGCACGCGAGCGAGCGGTGCGCGCGCCGCCAGTCCGGCGCCCACCACGAGTGCGACGGCGACGGCGGCGGCCGCCGCGGCTAGGGCGACCCGGTGCTGGTTGGCGCCGAAGGTCAGCACGATAAATGCGACCTCGAGGCCTTCCAGGAACACGCCCTTGAAGGCGATCGCGAACGAGTAGCCGTCGAGACCGGAGCCCCGCCCGGCGCCGGCCGCCCGAGCGGCTTCCGTCTCCTCGGCGAACGTGGCGGCCTCGTCGTGCAGCGCCTTCAGCCCGGCAGCACGCAGAATCGCCTTGCGCAGCCACTGCAGGCCGAACACCAAGAGCAACCCGCCCACGCCCACGCGCAGCGCGTTGAGTGGCAACGCGGTCAGCGCCGGGCCGAGCGCCGCCACCACCGCCGCCAGCGCGGCCACGGCCGCACCGACCCCATAGAGCGCGGAGGACCAGCTACGCGTGGTCCCAACCGCGAGGACGATGGTCAGCGCCTCGACCGCTTCCACCGAGCACGCGAGCAGTACCGAGAGGGCAAGGCCGACTTCAGCTCCGGACATGCCCTCAAGTATGCAGCGTCAGGCTTGTCCGCAGATCAAGGCCGAAGATCTCAATGGAGGCCCGTTGCGGCCGGGCGTCGTTGACGATGACCGCGCGGCTGCCGTGAGCTCTCGCCAGCCAGTCCAGCTCGAACATGCGATCGGCCAGCCCGGCGCCGAGAGACCCGGCGAAGTGATGGCGCTGCCTGAGCGTGAGTCATCATTGACGGATGAGCACCGGCGGACATGGATTCGGCGCAGCCCACGGCGCGAGCCCCGGGTCGATGCGCGGGTTGCGAGGTGGCGCCGAACCGGAGCCCCCGGGGCTGATGGATCCGGACCGCGAACGTGACAGCGGCCGGATCATGGCGCTGTTCCGGCCCTACCGCGCCCGGTTGGCCGCGGTCGTGGCCCTGATCATCTTCTCCTCCGGTCTGAGCATGATCTCGCCGTTTCTGCTGCGCTCGGTGCTCGACACCGCGCTGGCTCACCGCAACGGAGGTCTGCTCACCGAGCTGGTGCTGGGAATGATCGGCATCTCGATCGCCACTGGAGCGATCAGCGTCTGGCAGACATACATCTCCAATGTGATCGGCCAGAAGGTCATGCACGACCTGCGGACCAAGGTCTACCGGCACCTGCAGCGGATGTCCTTGGCCTTCTTCACGCGCACGCGCACGGGCGAAGTGCAGTCCCGGATCGCCAATGACATCGGCGGAATCGACTCGGTGGTGACCACGACAGCCACCTCGGTGGCGCAGAACGCGACGACGGTTATCGCCACGCTTGTCGCGATGGTGCTGCTCGACTGGCGGCTGGCCGCAGTGTCGCTGGTGTTCGTGCCGCCGTTCGTGTGGTTGACCCGGCGCGTCGGACAGACGCGCCGGCGGATCACCACCGAGCGCCAGCGGCGGCTGGCTGATCTCTCGGCACTCGTGTCGGAGTCGCTGTCGGTGTCGGGAATCATGCTCGGCAAGACGATGGGTCGAGGCCGGGATCTGGCGGAGCGCTTCGCCGGGGAGTCAGGGGACATCGCCGAGATCGAAGTTCGCTCGCGGATGGCCGGTCGCTGGGTGATGTCGACGATCCAGATGGTATTCGCGATCCAGCCGGCGCTCGTCTACTGGATCGCGGGCCAGAGCTTCGTGCACGGCGGCCACGCGATCTCGATTGGCACCGTGGTCGCGTTCACGCAATTGCAGACCCGGTTGCTGTTCCCGATCCAGAGCCTGCTCTCGACCGGCGCCGACATCGAGGCGTCGTTGGCGTTGTTCGATCGCATCTTCGAGTACCTGGACCTGCCGGTCGAGATCATCGAGGCCCAACATCCGGTGCAGCTACGCCCGGCTGAGGTGCTGGGGGAGGTCCGCTTCGAGGGGGTCTCGTTCCGCTACGGCGCCGGCAGCGAAGACCGCTGGACGCTGCGAGACATCGAGCTGGTGGTTCCGGCGGGCACCCGGACAGCCGTGGTCGGGGAGACCGGGGCGGGTAAGACCACCCTCGGGTATCTGGTGGCGCGGCTCTACGAGCCGCAGAGCGGACGAATCACAGTCGACGGCGTCGACGTCCGCGACGCCTCGCTCGCGTCGCTGGCTGCCACCGTTGGGGTCGTCTCCCAAGAGACCTACCTGTTCCACGCCAGCGTCCGGGAGAACCTGCGCTTCGCTTGCCCGGAGGCTGGCGACGAGCAGATCGAAGACGCGGCGCGGACGGCGCGCATCCACGACCTGATCGCGTCACTGCCGGAGGGCTACGACACCGTCGTGGGTGAGCGGGGCTATCGCTTCTCCGGGGGGGAAAAGCAGCGGATGGCGATCGCCAGGACAATTTTGCGCAACCCACCCGTGCTCGTCCTCGACGAGGCCACCAGCTCGCTCGACACGCAGACCGAGGGCGCCGTTCAAACGGAGCTAGAGCGGCTGGCGCAGGGGCGCACGACGATTACCATCGCCCACCGCCTCTCTACGATCCGTGACGCCGAGCAGATCGTCGTGCTGAGCGGCGGAAGGATCGCGGAACGCGGGACGCACGAGGAGCTGCTCGAACGGGGTGGGCTCTACGCCGCGCTGGTGGCGCGTGACGTCACCGAGGAACCCGTTGAGGGGTAGTCCAGTGTGACCGCGGCGCGGCCATACCGCGGCTCTAGGCGGCCGGACTCGATGCCATCCCTCAAGTCCGGCGCTAACTCAGCGCGGGCTCCAGCCCAGGATCCGGCGGGTCGGGGCCGGCGGTCCGGTCCTCGCTGCCCTCGACCCGAAGGTGCGGGATCATGCGGTCCAAAAAGCCCGGCAGTTTCCAGTTCGCGTCGCCGAACATCAACATCAGTGCGGGCACGAGCACCGAGCGGACGATCAGCGCATCGAGCAGGACCGCGCTGGCCAACCCAATCCCGAACAGCTCGATCACGCGCTCGCCACCGAGCACGAACGCCCCGAACACGAGCACCATGATCGCCGCTGCCGCGGTGATCGTGCGCCCGGTTGCCGCCAGTCCGTGGGCCACCGCCTCACGGTTGTCGCGGCGTCCGTGCCACTCCTCGTAGACCCGGCTGATCAGGAACACCTCGTAGTCCATCGAGAGGCCGAACAGGATCGGGAAGATCAAGACGGGCAGGAAGGCCTCGATCGGCCCGGTCTTGTCGATCCCGAGCAGCGAGGCGCCGGACCCGTCCTGGAACACCGCGGTGACGATCCCGAGCGCCGCCCCCACCGAGAGCATGTTCATCAGCGCCGCGGTCAGCGGGATCACGATGCTCCGGAACACGGCCATCAACAGCAGGAAGCTGAGCAGCACCACGACTCCGATGAACAGCGGCAGCTTGCGTGAGAGCACGTGGGAGAAGTCGTCGAAGATCGCCGTGTTGCCGCCCACCAGCACGGTCAAGCCAGTTCCCTTGGTGTGCGCGGGGACGATCTGGTTGCGCACCGCGTGCAGCAGGTCCGCGGTGGAGGCAGCCTGGGGCGAGCCCTTGGGATAGACCTCGGCAAGCGCAATCGCAGCATGTCCGTTGACCCCGGGGATGAACCGGGGCGGGGTGGCCCCGACGACGCCGGGAGTCGACGCCACCGCCTGGTCGGCCCCGATGAACGCCGCCCGCTGCGACGGGGACTGCACCTGAGCCACCAGTTGCAGGGGGCCGTTGTAACCGGGACCGAACCCCTTCGCCAGCAGATCGTAGGCCTTGCGCGTGGTGGTGTTGGCCGGGTCGCTGCCGGCGTCGGCAGACCCGAGCCGCATGCCGAAGAAGGGAATCGCGATGAGGATCATCACTCCCGCCGAGACGACGGCGAACGCGGCCGGCCGGCGCTGCAGGATGTCGGTCCAGCGCGCCCAGCGCGGCGACTCGTCGGCGCTCGACTGCTGGTGCTCGCGCAGCGCCCGTCGCTCCCGGCGGCGCAAGACGAACCTGCCGAAGAAGCCCAGCAACGCGGGCAGCAGCGTCAGAGCCGCGATCACCGTAAACAGCACGGTGACCGATGCCGCCACCGCGACCCCGTAGAGGAAGCTGACGCCGAGGGCGAACATCCCGAGCATCGCAATGCAGACGATCACCCCGGCGAACAGGACGGCGCGGCCTGAGGTGTCAAGCGCCTCGACCACCGCCTGTTCGCCGGTCAATCCGCGCAGCACCCCCTGGCGGTAACGGGTGACAATGAACAGTGCGTAGTCGACCCCGACCCCGAGGCCGATCAACAGCGCCAGCTGGTCGGAGAACGACGCCATGTTGATCACGTGCGTCAGCAGGCCGACGACGGCGATGCCTGTCCCGAGGGAAACCCCGGCGGTCAGCAGCGGCAGCAACATGGCCAGCAACGAGCCGAAGACGACGAAGAGCACGACGGCCGCGAACAGGAAACCGAACATCAGGCTGCTCGAGCCACCGTGCGAGTTGCCGGCCTGTGCGATCTGGCCCTCCAGCTGGAACTGGACGCCGCCGCCGGAGGCGCTGGTGACACTCGAGACGAAGGCTTTGGCCTTCGTCTGGGTGATCTTGTTCGACTGCACGTCGAAGGTCACGTTGGCGAACGCCACCTGGCCGGATGGGGAGATCTGGTGGGCTGCGAGCGGACCGTAGGGCGACTGCACAACCGACACGTGGGGCTGGCGCGCCACGGTGTCCAGGAGGGACTGCACCCGCGCGCGAACCGCGGGATCGGTCACCCGGCCCTGCGGCGTGCCGATCACGAGCTGTTCGGTGTCGCCCGAGGCCTTCGGCACATTTCGCTGCAGCAGCCTGACGGCATCGAAGCTCTGCGTGTGGGGCAGCTTGAAATTATCGCTGTAGGAGGTTCCGACGGCGCCTGAGACCGCGTTCGCGCCGGCCACGGCCGCGACCCAGCAGATCAGGACGATGATCCGGTGGTCAAAGCACCATCTGGCGAGCGATCTCATCGGGCGGTACCTCCGTCCGCGTCTGGTTCGAGCAGCTTCCCGAGCGAAAAATTGTCTGAAAGCGGAGTGACAGTCCCCTGACAATCAGACCGCGACCACCACGGTCGTTGCGACAGGCGCGGCAGCCAACAGGCGCGCGAGCTTGGCGGGCGTGTCGTGCTCGGCGATCGGAGAGTGCAGGATCAGGCGCTGCTCGGGCGCTTCACTTGGGTTGAACACCGCGTGCTCGAACACCAGCTTGCCCACCAGCGGGTGGCTGAGCACCTTGCGCCCCTCGCCGCTGCGCGCAACCTCGTGACGCTTCCAGGCCTTGCAGAACTCAGGACTCGACTGCCGCAGCGCGCCGATCAGCTCTTCGAACGCGGGGTCGCCGAGATGGCGGGCGCTGTCGGCGCGGAACTTGGCTGCGATCAGGCGGCAGCTGCGCTCCCAGTCGATCGCCAGTTCACGGCGCGCAGGATCCATGAAGGTCAGCCACACGTGGTTGCGCTGCACACGCGGGATCGCATCGAAGTCGCCGAAGACCGCGCAGGCGGCGCGGTTCCAGGCCAGGTAGTCCCAGCGGCGACCGAGCACAAAAGCAGGGTTCGGTCCGAGATGCTCGATCAACCGTCGCAGTGTGGGGGAGACGCGCTCGGCCGGCCCTCTGGACACGGGCGCCGAGTCGCCGCGCCCGAGCAGGATCAGATGCGCGCGCTCGGCCGGCGTCATCTGCAACGCCCGGGATAGACCCTCCAGCACATCGAGCGAGGCACGCACATCACGCCCCTGCTCGAGCCACGTGTACCAAGTCGCACCGACGCCGGCCAGCTGCGCGACCTCCTCTCGCCTGAGGCCCGGGGTCCGGCGCCGACCCCCGGCCGGTAGCCCGACCTCCTCGGGCTTGATGCTGGCGCGACGGCGGCGCAGGAAGTCGGCCAGCTCCTCGCGGCGGCGCACCGCGTTGGTGTCCGGGGCGGGTGAAGGCTCGGGTCCGATGGGTGTGATTTCTGCTACCAGGATAAACCCCTCTCTTGTACCTGGATAACGATGATCGCACACTGTCAACCGTGAACGCAACCGAACCATCCAGATTTCATCCTTCCTCCGCAAACGCCTTGGTGTTCGTGGTCTGCCTCGCGCAGTTCATGGTCATCCTCGACGTTGCCGTGGTCAACGTGGCCCTCCCGGCGATGCGCCACGGTCTGCACTTCTCCACCACCGGCCTGCAGTGGGTCGTCAACGCCTACACGCTCACCTTCGCCGGCTTCCTGATGCTCGGGGGGCGCTCGGCCGACCTGCTCGGACGCCGGCGCGTTTTCGTCGCCGGGACCGCCCTGTTCGCCGTTTCGTCACTGGCCTGCGCCCTGGCCAGCTCACGCGGCCTGCTGCTTGGCGCGCGGGCGCTTCAGGGGTTCAGCGGGGCCGTCGTTTCACCGGCCACGCTGTCGATCATCACCTCCTCGCTTCGTGAGGGCCCCGAGCGAAATCGTGGTCTCGGGGCCTGGGGCGCGATCGGCGGATTGGGAGCGTCCTCGGGCGCGCTGCTCGGCGGGATCCTCACCCAGACGCTCGGTTGGCCGGCCATCTTCGCCGTCAACGTTCCGCTCGGGGTCCTGGTGATCGTGCTGGCCATGCGCGTCATCCCGAACGACGTCCGGGATGACGCGCCACGTCATTTCGACGCCGTCGGTGCGCTGCTGGTCACCGGCGGTCTGATCGTCCTGACCTTCGGGATCGTTCGGAGCGACACGCTTGGGTGGGGATCCTCCGGCGTCCTGCTGCCGCTCGGCATGGCGGCGCTGCTGCTCTCCGCCTTCGGGTTCGTCGAGGGACGCGTTGCGCAATGGCCGCTCGTGCCGCTTTCCATCTTCAAGCTGCGGCAGCTGCGTGCCGCGAACCTGGTCGTGGTGTTGATGTACGCCGCGCTGTTCTCGATGTTCTTCTTCGTCACGCTGTATCTGCAGCAGGTCCTCGGTGACGGGCCGATCCGAGCTGGTCTGTCGTTTCTCCCGATCACGCTTTCGGTGTTCACGGCCTCCTCGCTCTCGCCTCGGCTGGTGGCGCGTTTCGGCGTCCGCGGTGTCGTCAGCGTGGGAATGCTGATGGCCACGGCCGGCCTGCTGATCCTCACCGGTGTCCGCCCCGGCGGCGGCTACATGACGCTTGTCCTCCCGGGCGGCGTGCTGTGCGGTCTCGGCATGGGCCTCGGGCTCGTCCCCTCGACGATCGCGGCCACGCAGGGGGTGCCGCGGGCCCAGAGCGGACTCGCCTCGGGGCTGCTCAACACCTCGCGGCTGGTGGGAGGGGCGCTCGGGCTCGCGGTCCTCAGCACGGTCGCCGCCGGCAGCTCCCACGTCTCGGCCGGAGTCGGCGCTCAGCAGGCGGTGACCAACGGCTTCCAGGTTGCGTTCGAGATCGGCGCCGCGCTGTGCTTCACCGCCGCGCTCGCCGGGGCGCTCCTGCTCCGGCGGGACATCGTGCCCACCCCGGCGGTGGCGCCCCTCGGAACCGAGGATGAGTCCGAGCCGGCCAGGCTGGAGTCGCTAGCCGCCTGATTGCGGGCTGCTGGGGTACCCGCGCGGGGCCAGGGGCGCGCGGACCCGGGACGCCGCGGCAAAATCCACGAAGGCCCGTGCGGCGGGCGACAGCCTGCGCCCTCGCGGCCACCACAGCACCACGGCCATCCGCAGAGGCGGAGTCAGCGGGCTGAACGAGATCGGCTCGCCAGGACGCTCGAGAAAGGAACGCGGGAGTACCGCCAGGCCAAGGCCCCTGGCCACAAGCGAGCGGACGAGGGCGAAGTCGTTGGCCTCGAGCGCGATCCGCGGATGAACCCCGGCTGCGGCCAGCGCGCCATCGACCAGGCCGCGGGTCGAGGATCCGTGCTGGAAGGCGATCAACGGCTCCGCGCGGAGGTCCCCGAGCGACACCGGCCCACTGCCGGCCAGGCGGTGGGTGGTGCTCATCGCCAGCGCGAGCTCCTCGTTCGAGAGCTCGATCCGCTCGATCTCCGGCGGCGGCTGCACTTCGAGCGCGAACGTCAGGTCGAGGCTGCCCGCGCGGAGCATGTCCAGCATGCGTCCTGCCGTGCCCTCGCGCAGCTCGATCTCCACCCCCGGAAACTGGACGGAGAACGACGCCAGGATCCCGGGGATGTCGAGCTCGCCGCCGAACAGCATCGCGCCGATCGAGACATGTCCGCGGACGAGGCCGCGGAGCTCGTCGATCTCCGCCCGTAGCGCCTCGGTTTCGGCGTTCACCGCCCGTGCGCGTGCGGCAACCAGCTCGCCGGCCTGGGTCGGTGTGACCGAGCGAGTCGTCCGCTGCAGCAATGCGATGTCAAGCTCCTGTTCGAGCGCTCGGACGTGGTGCGAGACCGCGGACTGGGCCACGTGCAGCTCCTCCGCGGCGTGCGTGAAGTGGCGGTGACGGACCACCGCCTCGAAGTAGCGGAGCTGGCGAATGTCGATCCATTCATCATAGAACGAGATAGGTAAGTCCGCATATGTGTATTGCGCCGATCAATTAGCTGCTGCACACTGCGACCATGCAGATCACGCGCCCCGAGCCGTCGGTCGAATACCCGCCGGTGCGTCGCCAACTGCGCGACGGCGACGCAGACGCGATCGCTCATCTGCACTTCCGGGTCTATCTCCCGGAATTCGGGCTCAACCAGGCGTTCGTCGACGCCATCGCCGCCGGCGCCCGCAAAGCGGTGGCCGCCGGCTGGCCTTCGAGCGCCGGAGGTGTCTGGTTGGTCGATGGCGCAGACGAGCTCAGCGGCGCGCTCGCTCTCACCCATGAGGGCAACGGCGTCGGGCGCGTCCGCTGGTTCGTGCTGGATGGATCGCTGCGTGGTCAGGGCTTGGGCGGCTCGCTGCTCGCCGAGTTGCTCGATCAGGCTCGCGCGGACCGCTTGCGCCGCCTGGAGCTCGAGACGTTCAGTGCGCTCAGCACCGCCGCGAGGCTGTATCGCCACGCCGGGTTCCGGCTGATATGGGAGCGCGTACACCACGACTGGGGTCCTCCCGTCGTCTACCAGGGGTACCGGCTCGACCTCGGCTGAGCATCGCCGCAGCGGGGTCGGCAGTATTCGCCGCGGTATGCCTTCGGGGTCCCGCAGACGATCGACCCGCCGCAGCGCGGGCATCCTCCTCCATCGTCGGCACGAGGGCGCTCTGCAGGTGCTGCTGGTCCATCCCGGAGGACCGGCGTGGGCGGCGCGGGACCGCGGCGCGTGGTCGATTCCAAAGGGTGAGTACGAACCGGACGAGGAGCCGCTCGCCGCTGCCCGGCGCGAGTTCGAGGAGGAGCTCGGAACCGCGGCACCCGATGGAGGGGCCGCCGACCTCGGAGAGATCAGGCAGAAGTCCGGGAAGACGGTTCGCGCGTTCGCGCTCGCCGGCGATCTCGATTCCGAGGCGGTGAGGAGCAACACGTTCCCGTTCGAGTGGCCACCGCGATCGGGCACGATGATCGAGATCCCTGAGGTCGATCGAGCAGAATGGTTCTCCATCGCCGCCGCGCGGGAGAAGATCAACCCGGCACAGGTCACGTTGCTGGAGCGGCTGGAGGAGAAACAGCCATGAGCGATTCAGGCCGGATAAGTCCCACCGCGCACTACACGGGCTATGTCTGGGCTCGCAACGGGCTCTCACACCCTGAGCTCTCCTCGCTCGAGGGACGAGCCCTGTTCGAGTCGCTGCGGCCGGCGCTGATCCTCTCGCGAGCCCTTGGCGGTGCCTCGCTCGAGCACTACCTGCTGGCCCGGCACCTCGCGATCGACAAGCTACTGGAGCGGGCGGTCGAGGAGCACGCCATCACCCAGGTGATCGAGGTGGCCTGCGGACTCTCGCCTCGTGGCTGGCGCTTCAGCCAGCGCTACGGGGATCGCCTCAGCTACATCGAGGCCGACCTGCCGGAGATGGCAGCGCGCAAGCGCCAGGCGCTGGAGCGGATGGGATCGCTGGGCGAGCACCATCGCGTCGAGGAGGTCGATGCCGTGCGCGAAGACGGGACCAGCAGCATCGGCGCGCTGGCCGCCGAGCTGCGACCCGAGGGCGGCCTGGCGATCATCACCGAGGGCCTGCTCGGATATCTGCCCGGGGACGAGGTGGCGGAGCTGTGGCGGCGCTTCGCGCGCGCGCTGGGCGGGTTCTCCCAGGGGCGCTACATCTCTGATCTGCACATCGGTGAGGCTCAGACTCCGCAGGTCCGCGCGTTCCGGGTGCTGCTGTCGGTGTTCGTGCGAGGACGGGTGTTCCTGCACTGGGGCGACGCCGCCCAAGCCCGAGAGGCGCTGCGTACCGCGGGTTTTGCGTCGGCGGCTGTGCACCGGGCGGCGTCGCTGGCGCCGCAGGCCCGGGGGCCCGGGGCGGGAATGGCCCATATAATTGAGGCATCAACGGCCTGATCTCAGCCGCGCTGATCAGCGCCACCGCGCGCCTGCCGGGCGGTCGTAGCCGCCCGGATCGTCGATACGGATTCAGAGTGGACGGTGTTCGGTTGGCCCCGACCGCGCCCGCCGGCGCCTGAGCCAAGCCGCGCCTCAGCCGACGCGCAGCGGCAGGCGTTCGAGACCGTAGATGCCTGACGGGGTCCCGAATTCCGGCTCGCCGTCGAGCGCGAGCGAGCCGACCCGCTCGGCCAGGAAAGCCAGCCCTTCCTGCATCTCCGCTCGCGCGAGGTTGGCGCCGACGCAGTAATGGATGCCGGCCCCGAAGGTCAGCACACGCTCGCGTCCGCGATCGGCGGCGATATCGAATCGGCCCCCGTCCTCGCCGTGCCGGTTCGCGTGCCACGCGGACACGAGCACGACCGTGCCCGCGGGGAACGTGACACCGCGGTATTCGAGCTCGGCCGTGGTGATCCGCGCCGTGAACGGTGTGATCGGCTCGACCCGGAGCGCCTCGTCGACCGCGGCCAGCGCCAGACCGTGCGGGTCCGTCCGCAACAGATCCCACTGGGCGGGGTGCTCGGCGAGCAGCCTGACGGTATGCGCGAGCTGGCTCTGGCTGGTGTCGACGCCGCCCACGAGGATGTTCAGCACGAGGTTTCGCAGCTCGTCGTGGCTGAGCCGGTCGCCGTGCTCCTCGGCCGCGATCAGGTCGGTGATCAGGTCATCGCCGGGGGTGCGCCGCCGCGCGAGGATCAGCGCATCGGCGTACTGGTAGAACTCCTCCACGGCCTGCTCGATCTGCGCCCGCTCGGTGCTCAGGCTGGTTGGATCGAACTGTCGCTGAATCCAATTGGAGAAGTGGTGCAGGCGCGGTGCATCATCCAGCGGCGCGCCCATCACCTCGGCGATCACCAACGCGGGGTACGGCTTGGCGATCTCCTCGATGAACTCGATGCGGCCGTCGCGCGGGAGCTCGGGCAGCAGCCCCTCCAGGAAGCGGCGCATCGCGGGCCGGTAGCGGTCCACCCGCCGCGGGGCCAGAGCGGGGTTGACCAGGTTGCGCAGCCGCCGGTGATCATCGCCGTTGACGTTGATGATGTTGCGAACTATCTCCTCGTGCAGCGGGCCCGCGGTGATGCCGAAAAGCTCGCCGATGGTCAGTCCGGGGAAGACCGCGTCGCGGCTGCGCAGGAAGAACTCACCGGACTCGCGGTCGAGCACGATGAACCCGAACGGCCCCGCGGCCAGCCAGTCCTCGTGACCCTGGAGCGCCTCCATCGCGCTGCGATAGCGATCGCCGCGCAGCTGCGGGTCGGTGTGGTCGAAGCTGGGCAGCGTCAACTCTGAGGCGGCAGGCACAGCGATCTCAGCGGCCGAACCATGGGCTCGCGGCGAGCTCACGCGCCACGGCCTCAGTCAGTGTCAGCGCCTGAACCACGGTCCGGTAGTTCACATTCTCCGGCGTGTCGGACATCTTGTGGTAGTTCGAGAGCGCCTTGTAGCGATCCATCGAGGTGATCGTCGCGGTCGGATAGCCGGCTCGGCTGGGGATCACGCCGTCGGTCGAGGTGCGCGAGCGCATCCATCGTCTGACTGGCACTCCGGCGCGCTCACCGGCGCCGGCGATGAGATCGCGGAAGCTTCGGTCGTGGTAGTCCTCCATCACGACCGGGCCCTCGCCCTCGAGCATGATCAGCTTCGGGGAACCGACGGTGTCCAAGTTCAGAAACCACGTCTGGTCGCGGTCGAGGCCAGGGAAGTGGCGCTTTGCGAACCCGTGAATCCCTCCTTGCAGCACCTCCTCGGCGCCGCAGGAGACCAGCTGCACCCGCAGCCCCTCGACCGGACGCGCGGCGAGGCGCTCGGCCAGCGCCACCAGCACCGCCACCGCGGTCAGGTTGTCGTTGGCGCCAGGACAGACAGGACTGCGCGCCACGTCGGCGAACACGGCGGTCCCGAGCATCGACGCCACCAGGCCTGTCCGCACCATCCCGGCCCGGTCCTTGGCCGCTCCGATGGCCACCAATGCCGGCGCACTGAGCAGCGCCCACCACAGCGGCAGCGAGGTGTCGATCCGCTCGATGATCCCGGGGAAGGCCTCGCCCAGCCACACCTGCGCGGTTTCGTCGAAGATCGCCCCAGTCGGCGCGGCATCGTGATGAGCCAGCACGACCAGCGTCCGCGTTGCCGCCGGGTCGCCGCAGTGCGCGACCACGTTCCAGGTCGGCCGCAGCGGAGTGCTGAGACGGCGAAAGACCCTTGGGCCGTTGGAGACGTCGTCGGCGATCGCGACCGTGACCAGCGCCGCCGCGGCGGCGCCCAGCTTGCGCAAGCGCCGGGTCAACGCGGCCGTTCCGGCGACTGCCCCGGCGGCGGCCAGCGTGCCGATCACCTTCGCGTAACCGTCGAGGAACTGCTCCTCCTCGACCTGCGCCTCACAGCCCGCGCCTCGCAGTCGCCCAGCGATCCAGCGCGCAGCCTGCTCCTCACCGGGTGACCCCGCGCGGCGCTCCAGCCGCGCCAGCGCTTCGACGACTTCCCGCAGCGTCGGCATCGCGTGTAGGACCGTGTCTTCGGTCGGGGCGGGGCCGACCTGCTCGGGGGCTTGCTCGGGCACGGCGGCGGATGCTATCCAGGCCGGCCGGATGCCGCGCCCGGCAGGGTTTCCGGCCGCCGTGGGGAACCGAGTGAGGATGTCACGGACGCTCGCGGTGATCTGCACCCTGCTCGCGGGCGGGGTGGTTGCGCTGCAGCCTCCGGCCAACGCCGCCCTGGCCAACCACGTCGGTGACCTGACGGCGGCGTTGCTCAGCGCGGCGATCACCGTGACCATCGTCGGCCTGCTGCTCCTCGTGCTCGGACATCCCGGTCGGCTGTCGGGCCTGAGGTCGTTCAAGCCTCTGTACGCGCTCGGCGGCATCGGCGGCGCGACGATCGTCATCGTGGCGCTGGTCACGGTGCGCCCACTCGGCGCGGGAGGAGTCACCGCGCTGCTGGTGACCGCACAACTCGTCGTCTCGCTGGTGGCGGACCGCTTCGGATGGCTCGGGCTACATCAGGTCGCCATCGGCCCGGCGCGCGTGCTCGGGCTCGCGCTGGTGATCGGCGGCACGGTGCTGATCACCCGTACATAGCGGGGGATCGATCGCGCGGGTGCGTGCTCCGGGGCCCGACCCGCCTCCCGCGGCGCTCTATGCAGCTTCGGCGTTCTCGAACACCGCGGCCAGTCCCTGCCCGCCGCCGATGCACATCGTCTCCAGCCCGTAGCGCCCGCCGCGGCGGCGGAGCTCTCGCAGCAGCGTCGTGAGGATCCTCGTCCCCGTCGCCCCGACAGGATGCCCGAGCGAGATGCCCGAGCCGTTGACGTTGACGCGCTCAAGGTCGTTCTCGATGCCCCACTCGCGCAGCACAGCGAGCACCTGAGCCGCGAACGCCTCGTTGAGCTCGATCAGGTCGATTTGATCAAGTGAGAGCCCGGCCCGGCGCAGCGCCTTTTCGGTGGCGGGAACGGGGCCGACGCCCATCGTCTCCGGTGGCACCCCGGCCACGCCCCAGCTGACCAGCCGTGCGAACGGCTTCAGACCGAGTTCCCGCGCCCGCTCCGGGTGCGTGACGATGCAGACCGCCGCGCCGTCGTTCTGGCCGCTCGCGTTGCCGGCGGTGACCGTGGCCTCCGAATCGCTGGCGCCCAACACCGGTTTCAGCCTGGCCAGGCTCTCGAGCGTGGCGTCGGCGCGGGGGTGCTCGTCGCGGTCGATCAGAGCGGAGCCGCCGCGACGTTGGGCCACATGCACCGGAACGATCTCCTGGGCAAAATCTCCGCGCTCGTGCGCGTCCACCGCTCGCTGGTGGGATCGGAGCGCCAGTTCATCCTGGCGCTCCCGCGGGATCCCGTAATCACGCCGGACGTTCTCGGCGGTCTCGAGCATCCCTCCGGACACGGGGTGGTACTTGCCGCCGGCGCTCGAGCGCGAGGAGACGAGCCGATCAACGAGCATCGCCCCGCCCTGTTTGACGCCCCAGCGCAGCGAGGTGGAGTAGAGCTCCACCGAGCTCATGCTCTCGGCACCGCCGGCCAGGACCAGGTCCGCTGCCCCGGTCTGAACTTGCATGCTCGCGTCGATCACGGCCTGGAGTCCTGAGCCGCAACGGCGATCGAGTTGCAGGCCCGGTACCTCCACCGGGAGGCCGGCGTCGAGCGCGGCGACCCGGCCGATCGCCGGAGCCTCACCGTTCGGATAGCACTGGCCGAGCAGGACGTCGTCGACATGCTCGGGCGGGAGGCCGGTTCGCGCCAGCAGCGCGGAGATCACGGTCGACGCGAGCTCGGCTGCGGAGATGTCGCGGAATATCCCGCCGAATCTCCCCACCGGCGTCCGCAGGGGCTCGCAGATCACGGCGTCACGCATCAGGCGAAGACTGTATCGAGCCAGTTGGCCGCGCTTGCGACGTCCGTAGGGTCGATGTTGTGGGCCGCCTCCGACTCCCGGTAATCGACCTCGAGGCCCGCCTGCACCAGCAGCTGCCGAGCGGTTTGAGCGAACGAGACGTCGATCACCGGGTCCCGCCGCCCGTGGGCGATGAACACGCGCGTGCTCGTGCGGCCGGCGAGGTCCGGGCTCCAGCCGTCGACCGAGGGGATGAAGCCCGAGAAGGCGAGGATGCCGGCCGGAGCGAGGCGGTCCGGGTCCAAGCCCAGCGCGTAGCTCATGACCGTGCCCATCGAGAAGCCCCCGAGGACGGCTCGCGCCGGCGCAATCCCCGTCTGCTCCGCGAGCTCGTCGTGCAGTGAAGCCAGCGCCTGCTTGGCGGCCCGGAAGCTGCCCGGATCCGGGTAGCCGACGCGGGGAACGCGATACCAGTGATAGCCGGGACTTCCCGGCAGCTGGAATGGACCCCGGGGAGCAACCACGTGCAGGCGCCGGTCGGGGTCCAGGGCGTCGGCCAGCGGCAGCAGATCCAGCTCGCTGGTCCCCCGGCCGTGATGGAGCACCAACAGGCCCTCGGCCGCGCCGGAGGCGGGCCGCTCGCGGTAGCTCAGCGAATCCATCAGTCCAGGTATTCGGTCACCGCGCTGAGCGGCGCTCGCTCGGGCGGATCCCTGAGCTGACGGGGCTGCCCGAGGTGCACGAGGCCGACGAAGTGCTCGCGCTCGCCGATGCCGACGGCCGCCCGGCCCTCGGTCGTTCGCAGCACCGCTGGCGTGCGCCAGTAGCCGGCCAGACCCCGAGCATGGGCGCCCAACAGCACGGCGTAGGTCGCCGCCGCGCTGGCCAGGAGGTCCTCCTCGTCCTGCACTGGGTCCTCGGCGTGGACCGAGGTGACCGCGACCAGCGTCGGTGCACGATCGAGCTTCGCGCCCGCTTCGGGCCCAGCCGCCTGCTTCAGCCGCGCGAGTGCCTCTGGTCCCAGCACCCGGAAGCGCCAGGGATTGGTCAGGTGGTGATTCGGTGCCCAGCGGCCGAGTTCCAGCAGTTCGGTCAGCAACGCGGCGGGCACCGGCTCCGGTCCGAACACCTTGTGGGTCCGTCGGGTGCGGATCGCGTGCTCCAGTTCCATCGCGTCATCAAAGGTAGCCGCACCGAGGTGCCTACACTCGAAAGACATGCGCTCCTCCACCACCAATCGCATGATCGGTTTCGCCTCCCACCGGATCCCCGGACTACGGCGGCTGCCGATGCTGAAGCTGCTGGCCCTCGGTGAGGTCCTGCTGCTGGCCCAGGTGCACCTGGCCAAGCTCGACCAAGCCGAGCGCCGCCGGGTGGTGGAACTGGTTCGGCTCGGCCGCGGGCGCCGGCGCAATCTCTCGCTGCGTGAACAAGACGAGCTGAGCTCCCTGATCGCCAAGGCGCAACCGCGCCTGTTCGCCGCCACTGCCGCGCAGAAGCTCTCACCGGTGCCGATTCCAGGACCGATCGTCCGGAGATTCGGCGGGGGTGGGTAACCGCGCGGGCGGCCTCCCCGCAGCGTCGAAGAGTCGTTTGCGGGTCCCTTGACTCTCACCCTAGGGGAGGCTCTACGTTCCTCGCCATGAGGACGGTTGGCGAAGTATCAGAGCTTGCGGGGGTCAGCGTCCGCACCCTGCACCACTACGACGAGATCGGTCTGCTGTCGCCCAGCGATCGCTCGGAGGCGGGCTATCGCCTGTACTCCTACGAGGATCTGACGCGACTGCAGGAGATCCTGATCTGGCGAGCGCTGGGTTTCTCGCTGGCCGAGATCGAGCCGCTGCTCGACGACCCCGGACACGATCGCCTCACCGCTCTGCGGCGCCAGCGAGAGCTGGTCGAACGCGAGCGTGAGCGGCTGGGAGCGATTGTGGACGCGCTCGATGCTGCGCTCCAGGCCCAGGAAAACGGAACCAAGTTGAAGGAGAAGAGCATGTTCGAGGGATTCGACCCCAGCCAGTACGAGGATGAGGTCAAGCAGCGGTGGGGCCACACCGACGCCTACCGGGAATCCACCCGGCGGACGGCTGAATACGGTGAGGCCGAGTGGACGAAGATCAGGGCCGAGACTGAGCAGATCGTGGTCGACTTCGCTGCCTTGTTGCGTGCGGGCGAGCCGGCCGGCGGGGAGCCCGCTCGGGCGGTGGCCGAGCGCCACCGGCAGCAGATCTCCCAGTGGTTCTACCCCTGCTCGCTTCAGATGCACCGCAACCTGGGCGAGATGTACGTGGCTGACCCGCGCTTTGCCTGCAACTACGAGCAGCGGGCCGAGGGACTGGCGCGCTTCGTCCGCGACGCGATCGCCGCCAACGCGGCGGGGCGGGCGGTCAGTCGGTGATGAGCACGTGGCCCGGTTGGGCGGCGACGCGCTCAAGCCAAGCCCGCATGGCGGGGTAGGCGTCGAGCGGGAACCCGCCCTCCGGGGCCACGTGGGTGTAGGCGTAAAGGGCGATGTCCGCGATCGTGTACCGGGCGCCGACGAGGAAGCTCCGCCCGCAAAGGTGGCCCTCGAGCGCCTCGAGCGCCGCCTCGCCGCCGCGGCGCTTGGCCGTGAGCTCGGTTGCGGGAGGCTCGTGGCCGGCGATGCGCCAGAACCGCGCCACGGCGATGTTGGGCTCGTGGCTGTATTGCTCGAAGAACAGCCACTGCAGCACCTGCCCACGTTCGTAGCGGTCCGTGGGGAAGAGCGGCGTGCCCTCGGCGAAGTAGAACATGATCGCGTTCGATTCGGCCAGCGGACGGCCGTCGTCGAGGACGAGCGTCGGGACCCGCAGCGCCGGGTTCAGATGCCCGATCACCGCGGGCCGGTCGGAGCGGTCGATGACGTCGAGTTCGTGGCGCTCATAACTGCGGCCGAGCTGGGCGAGCAGCAGCCGGACCTTGTAGCAGTTGCCCGACACCGCGGAGTCGTAGAGGAGCATCGCGAGAAACGTTAGCTGCCGGCGGCGTGGGCGAGGGGGGAAGCCGGTACGGTCTCCCGCGACCGTGAGCATCCGATCCGCACGGCCGGCTGAGACTTCACATCCACCCGCCGGTCCGGCTGAGCCGCCACCTGCGCCCGCCCGCTTGATTCGCGTGGTCGTGTTCGTCGTGGGAGCCGGCAGCCTGGGAGCGGAGATTGCGGCGGCGCGGCTGCTGGCGCCGTACTTCGGCGCCTCGACGATCATCTGGGCCAACACCATCGCGACCGTGCTCGTGGCGCTCTCCGCGGGCTACGCGATCGGGGGCCGGCTGGCGGACCGCCGCGCCGATCTGCGCGGGCTGTGCCTGGTCGTGCTGGCAGCTTCGGCGCTGCTGGCGCTCGTGCCGTTCATCTCGGATCCGTTCCTGCGACTCTCGGTCAACGCGCTCGGGGCGCTGTCGGTCGGCGGTTTCCTCGGCTCGCTGGCGGCGGTGCTCGTGCTGGTGGCGGTGCCGGTGATGCTGCTCGGCACGGTCGCCCCATACGCAAACCGGCTCACCCTGGGACAGGTTGGTGAGGCGGGAACGGTGACCGGCAACCTGTACGCGATCTCCACCGCCGGCTCGCTGGTCGGCACCTTCCTCGCCGCGCTGCTGCTGATCCCGCTGGTCGGCACGCACCGGACGTTCCTCCTGTTCGCGCTCGCGCTGGCGCTGGTGGCGGTGTTCGGCTTGCGCGCGCGGATGTTCTTGGTCGTGCCCGCCGTGGTGGCGGCCCTGTTGGCCGTGCCACCCGCTGCCATCGGCTCCGGGCGCAGCGGCGCCCGCGTGATCTTCTCCGAGGAGACCCAGTACCAGTACGCGCGCGTGGTGCAGCTCACAAGTGGCGAGCGGTGGCTGCAGCTAAACGAAGGGGTGGCGGTGCATTCGGTGTTCCGGCCATGGAGCTACCTGACCGGCGGCTACTGGGATGACCTGCTGACGCTCCCCCTGAGCGCCGCGCGCGGGGTCCCGCACCGGATCGCGATTCTCGGCGACGCCGCCGGCACGGTCGCGCGCGCATACGGCCACTATTTTCCTGCCACCTCGGTCGACGCCGTCGAGATCGACGGCGCGCTGAGCTCGATCGGGCGGCGCCTGTTCGGCCTGCGCGGCCCGCATCTGCACGTCTACACCGCCGATGCCCGTCCTTGGCTGGCTGCCCGCCACGCGCGCTACGACGCGATCTTCCTCGACGCCTACCGGCAGCCGTACATTCCGTTCTACCTGCTGACGAAGGAGTTCTTCCAGGCCGTCCACGCCCACCTGAACCCGGGGGGCGTGCTGGTCGTCAACGTCGGTCACCTGCCGAATTCGGACGCGCTGGAGCAGGTCGTCTCGGCGACGCTGCGGGCCGTGTTTCCCGCCGTCATTCGCGATCCGGTCAGCGCCACCAACTCCGAGGTGCTGGCCGGCGATCAGCCGCTCTCGAGCGCGCGGCTGGCGCACGGCGCCGACGCTGCCGCGCCGGAGCTCAGACCGCTGGCCGCGCACCTCGCTGCGCGCCTCGCTCCGGGGCTGGCCGGCGGGAGTGTCTACACCGACGACCGAGCCCCCGTCGAATGGCTCACCGACCTCTCCATCCTCCGCTACGCAACCGGAGCCCGGTAAGCCGCCCGTGCCGAAGGAGGTCGCCGTCTGGGCAACCCACGGTTGCGTTAAACGGCGACCCTCGCTCGCGGGGCGGGCGCCCGGTCCAACAGCACCCGGACGCCGTGGCGCGGAGCCAGCGTGATCGCCCGGAACTGGACCTCGTCGAGCTTGGGCTCGGCCGCCCGGAGCACCGCGCGCTCGAGCACGCGCTCGAGCACGATTCGCATTTCCATCAGCGCGAAGCTCGCGCCGATGCAACGGCGGATGCCCCCGCCGAACGGCACCCAGGTGTAGGTGTCGGGCGCGTCGTCGCCGATGAACCGCTCGGGCCGGAACGAGGCCGGCTCGGGGTAGATGTCGCCCCGGCGGTGAATCATCCGGATCGACGGATTGATCTCGACCCCCGGGGGGATCGTGTAGCCGTTCAGCTGGAACGGCTCGTTGCGCACGACCCGGCCGACACCGGGAATCACCGGCCTGATCCGCAGGGCTTCCTTGACCACAGCGTCGAGATACGCGACGCGGGCAGACTCGTCATCGAACGGCCCGCGCGCTCGCTCGAGCACGGCCGGCGAGTGCAGCAGCAGATCGAACGTCCAGGCCAACCCGGTGGCCGTGGTCTCGTGGCCGGCCAGCAGCAGCGTGACCAGTTCGTCGCGCACCTCGCCGTCGCTCAGGCTCTCGCCGTTCTCATCGCGCGCAAGTAGCAGCGCCGAGAACACGTCGTCACGGTCCTCCAGGTCCGGCTCGTCCCGACGCCGGGCGATCTCGGCCAGCAGGATCTCGTCGACCGCGCGTCGGTTGGAGGCAAAGCGCGCAGCGGCACCCCGCGCGTCTCTCCCCAGCCGCCCCATCGTCATCATCACGAGGAGCCCACGGCGTCGGGCCAGCGGCTCGATCATCGCCCGCAGGCTTCGGCTCAGCTCATCCTCTGCGGCGCCCGGCTCGTAGCCGAAGACCGCGCGGAGGATCACCCGGAGCGTCAGCGACTGCATGCTTTCGAGCAGGGCAAACGGCTCACCCATGGGCCACGACTCGATCTCCAGATCGGCCGACTCCCGCATCACTTCGCCGTAGCCCTGCATTCGGCGCCCGTGGAACGGGGGCAGCATCAAACGCCGGTGCCGGAGGTGCTCGGCGCCGTCGAGCAGCAGCACCGAGCGCTCGCCCAGTACCGGCCCGAGCAACGCGTTGGCCTCCCCGGCGTGCAGCTGGTCCGCCGAACCCTGGAACACCTGCTTGAGCAGGCTGGGCTCAAACAGCATCACGAAGCGGCTGTCGAACAGCGTGCTGAAGGTCACCGCGTCGCCGTAGCGCCGGCGGCAGGCATCGAGAAAGCGCGGTCCGACGAACATGAAACCCGCCGTTTGGAGCACACGCGGGATCGGTGGCCCCGGTGGCAGATCGCTTGCAGGGCGGCGGCGAGCGGACATCATCGAACCGATCGTCGCACAATGCTAACTCCGGCCTTATCCAGCACTTACTGGATCGAGGACGCTTGAACAAGCTCGCTGGGCAACCGGCGGGCGCTTTTACGTCGCGACGAGGACAATAAACATGCGGGAAAGCTTTCTGATCTTCGGGAGCCCGGTGATCGGCGAGGAAGAGATCGCCGAGGTGGTTGACTCGCTGCGTTCGGGCTGGGTGGGAACCGGTCCGAAGGTGCAGCGGTTCGAGTCGATGCTCTCCGACTACGTGACCGTGCCGCATTGCCGGTGCGTTTCGTCGTGCACGGCTGCCCTGATTCTGTCGATGCAGGTCCTCGGCATCGGCTCCGGGGACGAGGTGCTCGTTCCGGCGATGACCTTCGTGGCGTCGGCCAATGCGGTCGAGCACTCTGGGGCCACGCCCGTGCTGGTCGATTCGGTCCCCGGCACGGGCCTGATCGACCTCGACGCAGCGGAGGCCGCGATCACCTCCCGGACGCGCGCGATCATGCCCGTGCACTTCGCCGGACGTCCGGTCGACATGGAGCGGCTGAATGCGTTTCGGGATCGCCACGGGCTCCTGGTGATCGAGGACGCCGCGCACGCGATCGGAGCCGAGTGGCACGGCCGGCGGATCGGCGCATTCGGCAACGTGGCGGCGTTTTCCTTTTACGTGACCAAGAACATCTCCACGGGTGAGGGCGGCGCGCTCGTCACCGACGATCCCGAGATCGCCGCCGAGGTCGAACGCCTGGCCCTGCACGGCCTCAGCCTGGGGGCGTGGCAGCGCTTCTCCGACGCTGGCTTTCGCCACTACGAGGTGGTCCGCCCCGGCTTCAAGTACAACATGACCGACGTCCAGGCGGCGATGGGGATACACCAGCTGCCCCACCTGGACGTGTGGATCGACCGGCGGGCTGAGCTGTGGGAGCGCTACGACCAGCTGCTGCAGGGGCTGCCGCTGCGGACCCCGGCGCCGGCGGAACCCAACACTCGCCACGCGCGTCACCTCTATCAGGTGCTCGTCGGTCCCGACGCGCGGATCCCGCGTGACGCGGTGCTCGAGGGTCTCACCCAGCGCAACATCGGAACCGGCGTGCACTACCGCGGGGTGCATCTGCATCCTTTCTACCGTGACGCGTACGGTCTTTCCCCAGAGTCGTTTCCTGTGGCAACCTCCATCTCAGAGCAAACGCTGAGCCTTCCCCTCAGCCCGAAGATCACCGAGGCCGACCAGGACGACGTCGTGGCGGCCCTGGCCGAGCTCCTAGGCGATCGATGAGCACGTCCGAATATCCAGCGGTGCGATTGGACCATCCCCGGCTAACGAGGTTCAGGGGGCTGGCTGCCCGTGTCAGCACGCCGGTATCAGCCGACGTCTGGGCGGTGGCCGGCCTGGTCGCGCTGGCGGCGGTGATCCGGATCCTCACCATCAACAACCAGGGTTTCTGGACCGACGAGGCGCTGACCGCTTACGAGGCCCGTCTTCCGTTCGGCGCCATGGTCACTACGGTGCAGCACGTCGAGACGACCCCGCCGCTGTACTTCGTGCTTGTGTGGTGCTGGGCCAAGCTGTTCGGCACCAGTGAAATCGCGCTGCGCTCAATCTCGACCCTGGCCGGAATCGCACTCGTGCCGATCGCCTACCTGTCGGCCAAGGAGCTCGCCTCGCGCTGGGCCGGGGTCATCGCCGCAGCACTGGTCACGGTCAATCCGTTCCTGATCTGGTTCTCCCAGGAGGCCCGGTCCTACATGCTCCTGGCGGCGCTCACCGGGGGCGGCTTCCTGTGGTTCGTGAGAGCGCGCCGCGATCCCTCGCGCAAGAACCTGGCCTGGTGGGCGGTCTTCTCGGGGCTCGCCGTGTGCACCCACTTCTTCGCCGGGTTCGCGATCGCGCCGGAGGCGCTGTGGCTGCTGTGGATCGCTCGCACCCGCTTAGCCTGGACGGCCGTAGGAGTCGTCGCGCTCGCCCAAGCTGCCATGCTCCCGTTCGCCCTCGCGGACACCACGCACGGAACCGGCTGGATCGCCGCCGTTCCGCGGGTCAACCGCCTGGGCACCGGCGCGCTCGAGTGGATCGTCAGCCTCCTGTACCGGCGCGGGACCCCGCACCAGGGGCTCCTCGCCGCGGGCGCGTTGATCGTGATCGTCGCGCTGCTGGTTCTCCTGGCGGGAGATGAGCGCACGCGGCACGCCGCCAAGGTGGGGGCCGTGGTGGGCGGCTTCGTGATCCTCGCGCCGCTGGTGCTCGGGTTCTTCGGCCAGGACTATTTTCTCGGCCGCAACGTGATTCCGGCCTTCATCCCGTTGGTGGTGGTGGTCGGTGCGGCATGCGCCGCACCGCGCGCGCGGGTGGTGGGCGGGGCCCTGGCCGTCGTGTTGCTGGCGGTGTTCGTCTATGCCGCCTTCGACGTGCAGACGCACCCGTATCTCCAGCGCCCACAGTGGCGCAACGTCGCCCGGGCGCTCGGGCCGGCGCCCGTGCAGCGAGCGGTGCTCGCCAGCAACGGCACGACCGCCGATCCGCTCAAGATCTATCTGCCGCACGTCAACTGGGTGCAGCCCAAGACCCTGCGGCTGCTGATCTCAGAAGTCGACGTGGTCGCTGCGACCAGACGGGTGGCCCTCGCCACCTCGGTCCCGCGCGCGGCTCCGTCCCGTGAAGAAGCCGAGGTTGCCCTGCCCCGCACTCTCTATGGCCGGCCGTTGCCGCGCAGTATCGCTCCGCCCGGGACCCGATTGATCAGCCGTTTCCGCGTCGCCAACTGGGTCATCGCCCGGTTCGCGCTCGTGCATCCCCGGATGCTGAGCGTGTATCAGTTGCTGCGCCTCGCGCCGATGTTCTTCCAGCACACACCGGCCTCACTGCTCGTGTTCACGCAGCAACCGGGTCGATGAGCGCACCCGCGCCCCCCGCCCCGCCCGGCTCCGATGAGGTGATGCTGAGCGTCGTGATCCCGGTGTACGGCTGCGCGGACTGCCTGGGCGCGTTGTACGAGCGCCTGGTGCGCAGCGTCCAGCAGGTCACCGATCGCTACGAGTTCGTGTTCATCGACGACCGCAGCCTCGACGGCGGCTGGGAGGTGCTGCGGCGACTGGCCGCCGAGGACCCGCATGTCCGCGCCTACCGGCTGAGCCGGAACTTCGGGCAGGATGCCGCGATTACGGCCGGGCTCGCGCAGGCCCGGGGGCAGTGGGCCGTGGTGATGGATTGCGATCTGCAGGAGGCGCCGGAGGACATTCCGCGCCTCTGGACAGCGGCCGGCGGGGGCTACGACATGGTCCGGACTGTGCGGCGCGACTGGCGGCACTCCGCGTTTCGTCGCTGGAGCAGCCGCGCCTACCGAAAACTCACGCTGGAGACCGACGTGCGGCCGGACTACAGCAATCTCAGTCTGCTCTCGCGCCGGGTGATCGACGCGTTCCTGCGCCTGCGTGATCGTGACCGCGAGTACATGATCGCGCTCGACTGGCTCGGCTTCGATTCAACCGCGATCGAGATCGAGCATCACGATCGGCACGCCGGAGAGAGCGGTTACACGCTCGAGCRGCTGATCACGGTCGCGCTCAACGGAATGTTCTTCCGCAGCACCGTGTTGCTGCGCGTGGTCGTGCTGGTCGGGTTCCTCGTGGCCACGATCGGGATCGTGATCGCCGGCTTCGAGGTGGTCGACTATTTCCTCGAGAAGGACAAGGCGGTTCCCGGCTACACCAGCCTGGCCGTGCTGCTGCTGGTGCTGGCCGGATTCATCATCGTCAGTATCGGCGTCGTCGGGCTCTACGTGGGGCGGATCTTTGAGCAGGTCAAGGACCGGCCGCTGTTCCTGATCGACGCCGAGGCCCACAATGCCCCGGATGCCCCAGATCGGCTGCTCGCGCAGTCAGCCTCCAGCGGCGAGCACGTAGACCTTCTCGCGGCCCCCCGGGATCAGGAAGGCTGAGCGGATCCGCTCCGCGTAACCGGCCATCAGCTGATCCAGGGTCGCTTCGGTGAAGCGCTGCTCGTGGCCGCCGACCCCAGGATCCGTGGCGCGGCGCCCGAGCACGCCGACGCCCGGTAGGCGACTGCTCGAGAGGTTGCGGATCGGCTCCGCCACCACGATCCGCTCCCCCGCCGCCGCCAGCATGCGGTCGACCAGCGCACCCGCATCGGGAAGGAAGTGGTAGAGGCTCGCGTGGATGATCGCCACGTCGGCGCCGGGCAACGGCACGCTGCGCTGCGACAGATCCAACGCGCGGGCGTCCACCCCCTGACCGCGCAGCTTGCTCACGAAGCTCTCGTTGATGTCGAGGCCGATGTAGCCACTCACGCGATCGCGGAGGTGGCGGGTGTAGAGCGTCCCTGGGCCGCAGCACAGCTCGAGCACGGTCGCTCCGGCCGGCACCTGGCCGGCCACGGCCTGCATCCGGTCGGCGTAGTGGCGACCGTACAGAGCGCGCATCAGCAGCTCGTAGCCGGCCGCACTGCGATAGATCACGCTCGTGCTGGCGCTCACGATGGCGTCTCGGCGGACTGCGAGGCCGCCGCGCGCGGTCCGAGGTCGCTCAACCTCAACGCTTGCGCCGGCGGGTTCTCGAGCGCCGTCCGCACCTCAACGTTCAGCTGCGAATCCACATGCAGGAGCGCCCCCGAGCCGAGCGCTCGCCAACCCGGGTCCTCGTCCATCGGCTCGGTGGCCACGATCACGGCCGGCGCTACGGCGAGATCGCCGGAGCGAACGCGGACCGATCCGTGCCGGCTCGCGTGCTCCAGATGGCGGCTGCCGCTTCGCCCGCCGGCCGCCCGCTCCAGCACATGGAGCTCATGCGTATCGGGATAACGGAGCGCCCACAACTCGGAAGCCGTGATCAGGACGCAGTTGAGCGCGAACACCGGTAGCTGCTCGGAAATCCACCGCGCCGCCGCGGTGATCCCCTCACCGACATCGCCGGTGCGTCCGATCTCCCGCGTGATCAGCGCGAAGAAGCGCTCGGAGTCGGTCTCGCCGTGGACCAGCGAGTGGGCCTCGCCGAGCTCTGCGTCCAACCGGGGAACATCGCCGATCACCCCGTTGTGCGCGAACAGCCGGTCCTGCATCTCGAACGGGTGCGTGTTCGCGGCGGTGAGGCCGCCGGTCGACGCATAGCGGACGTGGGCGACGAACGTGCGCGAGCTGCAGTCCCGCGCCTCCCGCGCGAACGCCTGATCCTGGTAGGCAGCGATCGGCTGCTTGGCGACGATCGGGTGCCCAGCGGCGTCAAAGTAGCCCAGGCCGGTGCCGTCAGGTTCACGCCGGCTCTGCTGCGCCAGCGAGTCAGGCGCCTCCAGCAGCCAGAACGTCGCCTGCACTTCGCGCCGGCCTCCGCTCATTCCGAACAGGCGACACATGCACCGGACGGTAGCGAGGTCCGGGTACATTCCGCGGATGCCCGACCTATCGTCGCTCCTGCAGAGGCCGGCTCACCTGACCCGGCGTGGACTGATCGAGTCGCGCGCGGCGGTGCACGCCTGGCGGGCGGGGATGATCGGGGCGGATCCGCCGCGGCGGGCCCTGGCGGTGTTCCGGGCGATGGATCGCCTCGGCCAGCTCGGCAGCGCGGTGGCCATCGCCGCGATCCGCCACGGCGATCAGATGGGACTGATCGACGAGCGGGGCTCGCTGACCTTCGCCGAGCTGGATGCCCGCTCGGACGCCCTGACCTGCGGGCTGCGCGCCCGGGGGCTGGTCGAGGGCGACGGGATCGGCATCCTCTGCCGCAACCATCGGGGGTTTCTCGACATCACGTTCGCCGGGTCGAAGCTCGGCGCCCGGATCCTGTATCTGAACACGGACTTCGCCGGCCCCCAGCTGCGCGACGTCTGCCAGCGTGAGAACGTCTCCCTGCTCGTGCACGACGAGGAGTACGAGGGGCTGGTGGCGCCGATCGAGACCCGGCACGGACGGCTACTGGGGTGGACGGACGGCGAACCTCCTGAGAACTCGCTCGAGGGGCTGTTGAAAGCCCACGCCGGCCAGACGCCGCCACCCCCGGCGCAGCCTGCGGATGTGGTGCTGCTGACCAGTGGCACGACCGGAACCCCTAAAGGTGCGCCACGCCACCAAAGCCGTTCACTGGCTCCGATCGGCGCCCTGCTGTCGAAGGTTCCTTATCGGTCGCGGGAATCGACGTACGTGGCCGCCCCGATGTTTCACGGGCTCGGGTTCACGCAGATGGTCCTGTCGGTGATCCTCGGCTGCACCACGATCGTGCAACGCCGGTTCAGCCCGAGAGCGGTGGTCGAGGCGATCGAGCGCGAGCGCCCCACCGCGCTCGTCGTGGTTCCAGTGATGGCGGCGCGGATCGTCAGCCTGCTTGAGCAGGAGCCCGGGCACGACACGAGCTCGCTGCGGATCGTGTTCTGCTCCGGTGCCCAGCTCGAGGCCGAGCTCGTCCGCCGCGCCCAGCGGACGATCGGGGACAAGCTCTACAACTTCTACGGCTCCACTGAGGTCGCTTACGCCACCTTCGCCACCCCCGAGGATCTGAGGGCGGCTCCCGGGACCGCCGGGCGCGTGCCGTTCGGCGCGATCGTGAAACTGTTCGACGAGGACGGCCGGCCGGTGTCCGGCGTGGGGAAGGTGGGGAGGATCTTCGTCGGCAACGGCTTCCAGTTCGAGGGCTACACCGGCGGCGGCAACAAGGAGGTCATCGCGGGGCTGATGAGCACCGGGGACGTCGGCCACTTCGACGCCGGCGGTCGCCTTTTCATCGACGGACGCGACGACGACATGATCGTCTCCGGCGGCGAGAACCTGTTTCCGGGCGAGGTCGAGGAGCTGCTGATCACCCACAACGGGGTGGAGGAGGCATCGGTGATCGGAGTCGATGACTCCGACTTCGGCAAGCGGTTGGCCGCGTTTGTCGTGATCAAGCCGGGGGCAACTCTGACCGAGGATGAACTGAAAGACTTCGTCAAGGGCAACCTCGCGCGCTACAAGGTTCCGCGCGACGTTCACTTCATCGACGAGCTCCCGCGCAACCCGACCGGCAAGGTGCTCAAGCGAGAGCTGCGCGCGCGTTACGCCGGTGCCTGAGCCGCGAGCCGAGCGGGTCTGTCTGTCAAAGTAGTTTCAGGGTTGACGCCTATCTTGGCTGTTGTAACCAGAAAGGCGGATGTTCATGAAATACCTGCGCACAGTCTCCACTCAGCGGCTGCTGGCCACGATCGTCGGCCTCGTGGCCGCCGCCGGCGCCGGCACCGCGATCGCCGTTGCCGGCACGGGCTCCGGACCGCTTCCGCCTCCCAAGCCGCTCGCCCAGGCGCTCCATGACGCCGCGACGGCCAAGAGCGTCAGCGGCATCAGCGCCGATGTCACCTTCACCAATCACCTGATCGACGCCTCGGCTCTGCAGGGCTCAGACCCGCTGCTGACCGGAGCGACAGGGCGCATCTGGCTCTCCAGCGATCATCGCCTACGGCTCGAGCTGCAATCGGACCGCGGCGACGCGCAGGTTGTCGTGAACAACAACTCGTTCTGGGTCTACGAGCCGGCGTCGAAGACCGTCTACCAGGGCACGTTGCCGCAGGGCCCCGGCAAGACCGAGACCAAGACCAAGACTGCCGCAGCCGGGGAGCAGCACAAGCTGCCGACCGTCGGGGAGATTCAGAACGATCTGGCGAAGCTGACCAAGCAGATCAACGTCTCCGGCGCGATCCCGAGCGATGTCGCCGGCCAGGCCGCCTACACCGTCCGCGTCTCGCCCAAGCATGACGGCGGGCTGCTCGGCGCGGGCGAGCTCGCCTGGGATGCTGCCCGCGGTATTCCGCTGCGCTTCGCCGTCTACGCGCAGCACCAGAGCACCCCGGTGCTCGAGCTGAAGGCGACCAACATTTCCTACGGACCCGTGTCGAATGCCGTGTTCAACGTCGCTGCGCCCGCCGGGTCGAAGGTCGTCAAGGTCGGGACCCCGAGCGGCCCCAACTCCGCTGCCGACAAGCGGGGCGCGAAGGCGCACGAGCACGCCAACGTTCATGGCGCCGCGGCGGTGTCCAAGCAGGTGCCGTTCACGCTGGTCGCTCCGAGCAAGCTCGTCGGCCTGCCCCGCCGTTCGGTGACCCTGCTCGACTGGGCCGGTCATCCTGCCGCACTCGTGACCTACGGGCAGAACCTCGGTGGAATCGCCGTGATCGAGCAGAAGGGTGACGCTCAGCGCACCACCCCCAAGGCCAGCGGCGATCACCCCGGGCTCAGCCTGCCGACCGTGTCAATCAACGGCGCGACCGGCCAGGAGCTCGACACCGCGTTGGGGACGATGGTCCGCTTCACGCGCGGGGGAGTCGCCTACACCGTCTTGGGCTCGGTTCCCGCTGCGGCGGCCGATGCCGCGGCCCGCGCTCTATGACAGAAGCGCCGGCACGCTCCGACGAGGCCCCGCCGATTGAGGTTCGGGGCCTCGTCAAGCGCTACGGAGAGCTGACGGCCGTCGCCGGCGTGGACCTCACGGTCAACGTCGGCGACGTCTACGGCTATCTCGGCCCGAACGGCGCCGGCAAGACGACGTCGCTGCGGATGATGCTCGGCCTGATCGCCCCGACCGAGGGGCACGTGCGCCTGTTCGGCCGAGACCCGATGGAGGGCGTAAGGGCGCTGGAGGGAGTCGCGGGCTTCGTCGAGGCCCCCGCGTTCTATCCCTACCTCAGCGGACGGCGCAACCTCGAGTTGCTCGCCGCGTTCGATGGCGGCGGGGCCAGCGCACGGATCAACGCCGCCCTGGACACGGTCGAGTTGACCCAGCGGGCCGGCGACCGCGTCGGGGGCTATTCGCACGGCATGCGTCAGCGGCTCGGGCTTGCCGCCTCCCTGCTGCGCGATCCGAGGCTGCTGCTGCTCGACGAGCCGGCTACCGGCCTCGATCCCGGCGGGATGCGGGACATGCGGTTGCTGATCCGCCGCCTCGCCGATGAGGGGATCACGGTGCTGCTCTCCAGTCATCTCCTGACCGAGGTCGAGGAGCTCTGCAACCGGGTGGCGATCGTCCGCTCGGGCAGCATCGTCTACGAGGGCGCGATCTCCGAGCTCAAGCGTGGCGCCGGCACGAGCTACCGGCTCTCGAGCACCGACGACGCGCGTGCGCTGGCGGTCTGCGGGGCGCAGCCGGGGCTCACCAATGCGGTCATGGCGGGCGATCGAATCACCTTCAGCGCCAACGAAGCGGCGGTGGCCGAGCTGTCCCAGGCGCTCGTCGAGGCCGGCGCGCTGATCCGCGAGCTGGCGCCGCAGACGGTGACGCTCGAAGATCTGTTCTTCTCGCTCACCGAAGGACCGGGAGCCGAGCCCAAGCCGGCTGCGCGATCCACACCCCAGCCCGTGGAGGCGAGCTGATGCCCGGCGTCGGCACCGTCTACCGCTGGGAGCTGGCCAAGCTCCGCTACCAGAAGCGCACCTACCTCGGGCTCGGAGCCGCCGCGCTGGTCCCGATCCTGTTCGTGGTCGCCACGGCGGTCCGCGGCGGCGGACCCAACGACGTCCCGTTCGGAGGGTACATCCACAAGAGCGGCCTGGCTATTCCGCTGGTCATCCTGCTGTTCGGAGCGGTCTGGATGTTCCCGTTGATCACGGCGCTGGTGGCCGGCGACATCGTCGCCTCCGAGGACCACAACGGGACGCTGAAGACGATCCTCACCCGGTCGCTCGACCGTGGCCAGATCTTCTCCGGCAAGGCGCTGGCCGCCGCGACCTATGCGGTCGCCGCGATCTTCCTGACCGGGACGGTGGGCGTGGTGGCCGGGAGCATCGAGTCGGGGTTCAACCCCCTACAGAGCCTCTCGGGAACCATCGTCTCCGCCCCGAAGGGCCTCGAGCTCGTCTATGCCAGTCTGCTCGTTTACCTGATCCCGATTGCCGCCATCGTCTGCATCGGGCTGCTCCTGTCCGCGCTTACGCGCAACAGCGCCGCGGCGGTGGTTGGGACGTTGATGTTCTCGCTGCTGATCCAGTTGGTCGGCATCCTGCCGGGGCTCAGCGGACTTCAGCCGTATCTGCTCAGCACGCAGTTCAATGCTTGGCAGGGCCTGCTGCGCTCGCCGGTTGACTGGACGCCGATCGTCCGCGCCGCCTGGGTGTGCTCGCTGTACGGAGTACCGGCGCTGATCGCGGCGTACCTGGTGTTCCTGCGCCGCGACGTAGCCGGTGGCTGAGGGGCGCTCGCGCGAGGATGGATCGCTCGCCACCGGGGAGCGTGTGCTGGTCGTGGACGACGATCCGCCGCTGCGGCGGATGCTTGAGCGAACCCTGACCGCGGAGGGGTTCGACGTCACCCTGGCCCACGATGGGGGCGCCGCGCTGGTGGCGGCCGAACGGTCGGCGCCCGACGTGATCGTGCTTGACGTCGCGATGCCCGCGCTCGACGGCCTGGCCGTCTGCCGGCGCCTGCGCGGCAAGGGGCTGCCAACGCCGATCCTGATGCTGACCGCGCGGGACGCGGTGCCCGACCGCGTCGCGGGGCTGGAGGCGGGCGCCGATGACTATCTCGTCAAGCCGTTCGCGGTGCAGGAGCTGATCGCTCGGATCCGGGCGCTGACGCGCCGGCGCGCGGATCCCCGGCCGCTGCTCTCCTACGCCGACCTGACCCTCGACCTGGAGGCGCGCCGGGCGCTGCGCGCGGGCCGGGCGGTGGCGCTGACCGGCCGGGAGGCAGCGTTGCTGGAGCTGCTGCTGCGTGAGCCCGGCCGCACCGTCACCCGCGAGCGAGCGATTGATGAGATCTGGGAGAGTGCGGCCGAGCCGAATGTCGTCGATCGCTACATCACGCGGTTGCGGCGCAAACTCGGTGAGCCGCAGCTGATCAGGACCGTCAGGGGCAGCGGTTTTGCGCTGCGTGCTTAGGCCTCAAAGCCTCCAAACCTTCGCTGAAGCGCCCCTGTTCAAAGTGTCATAACACGTTGGGATTCGGCACAGTTGGCGAGTTGCGCATGTCTCCGGGTCATCCAAAGACGCTGCGTGCCCGCCTGGCCCTGGCCTCCGGGGGCTCGATCTTGCTGGCCGTGGCGCTGTTCACGGCCGCGACGATCGCGCTCGTGGGCCATCAGCTGCGCAGCTCGCTCGACACGGCGCTGCGCGAGCGTGCGCAGGAGGTGGCGCAGCTGGCCGTGTCGGCGCCGGCCGTCCTGACCGATCCCGGAGCCCTCGAATCCCCTGTGTCGGGACGTCAGATCGCCGTCGAAGTCCTCGACGCCCGGGGCCGGATTCTCGCGCGGTCGCTGACGCTCGGGGCGAGGCTGCTACCCGAGGATGCGCTGGCCCGCGGCGCTCGCGTGGCCGGACGGACGGGGTTCGAGGAGGTGCAGCTCAGTGGACGCCGCTTCCGGATCTATGCGGCGCCAGTGGCGCAGGGGCTGGGTGGGCTGGCGGCCGGGGGAGTGGTGCTGGTCGCCTCCGATACCACCGACATTGCCGCCACCACCCATCATCTGGCCGTGATCCTGGCCGGGGTCGGCGCGCTCGTGGCTCTGCTCGCTGCGCTGAGCGCCGGCGCGCTGATCCGGCGCGGGCTGCGCCCGTTGCGCCGGCTGGCGGGGGCGGCGCAGGAGATCGAGCGCACCGGGGACCCGGCGCGGCGGTTGCCGACAGGGGAGGGGATCTCGGGTGCGATGGCGCGCCCGGCCGAGGAGATCGCCCAGCTGTCCGGTGTGCTCAACCGCATGCTCGACTCGCTCGAGCGCTCCAGCGCGAGCGAGCGGCGGTTCCTGGCCGACGCCTCGCATGAGCTGCGCACGCCGGTTACCACCCTGCTCGGCAACGTCGAATACGCCGCGAAGCACGGCGTCGACGAGGAGCTCCTCGGCGATCTCCAGCGCGACGCGGTCAGGCTGGCTCGGCTGGTCGATGACCTGCTGGTGCTGGAGCGCGAGGGGGCCGGCACCCCGCGCTCCGCGCCCGTGCAGCTCGACCTCATCGTGCGTGAGGTCGCCGGCGAGGTGAACGGCGCGGCGGACCGGATCGATCTGCGGGGGCTGGATCCGTCGCTGGTGCGCGGCGAGGCGGACGCGCTGCGGCGGGTCGTGAGCAACCTGATCGACAACGCTCTGGTCCATGGGCCCGAGGCGGGGACGGTGCACGTCGAGCTGCGCCGGGTCGACGCGGGAATGGCGCTGACTGTGAGCGACGATGGCCCCGGTCCCGACCCCGCCCAGCGCGAGCGGCTGTTCGAGCGCTTCTGGAGGGGCGCCGAGAGCTCCGGACGGCCCGGCTCGGGGCTTGGGCTGTCGATCGTGGCCGCGATCGTGGAGCGTCACGGTGGACGGGTCAGCGTGGAAGCGTCGACGTTCTGTGTCGTGTTACCGCTGGCGTGAGGTGGTCGTCGTTGGTCCTCAGAGGGATGGGGGAATTCTCATGCTGCTCTTAGCGAAAGCTGATGCAGTTGTCGAACTATGTTGGACATGACCAACGATCGAGATCGAGCCTCGGGAGGCCCGGCCAAGGCACGCGCGGCGCATCAGCGTGACGCCGCCCTGGTGCGGCTCTCGCACACCCGGCGGTGGCTGGCCAGCGGCGCGGCGGCGCTGACGGCGGCGTTCGCCGCGCTCGTCTCGACGATCACGCCGGCACGCACCGCCGCCGCGAGTTCCCGGACGCACACCACAGCGGACGCCCGCACGCGCACCGCCTCGATTTCGAGCACCCGCCTGAAGCTGCCGCCGCTGGCCAGCGCCGGCGCCCTCGGCCTGCAGGGGCCGGCCGGCGCGCCGCAGCCAGCGCCCGCTTCGGCGCAGCCGGTGCCCGCGCCGTCGACGGTCGCCCCGGCCCCGGCCGGACCGGCGCCCGCCGCGGTGTCCGGCGGGTCCTGAGCAGAGCCCATGACCGACACCAGCGCCACGTTTCCGGCGTTCGGCGGCACCGCAACGGTTGCGGTGACCGATCCTCTGGCTCTCGGTTGCGCCGAGCAGGCGGTGCGGCACACGGTCGACGAGTTCGACCTGGCATGTTCGCGCTTTCGCGCCGATTCGGAGATCTCTGTCCTCAACGCGGCCGGCGGCGTTGCGGTCCAGGTGAGTGCGGTGATGCTCGGCGCCGTGGGCGCGGCGCTGCGGGCAGCGGCGTTGACCGACGGCGACGTTGATCCGACAATCGGGGGCGCCCTGATCGCGCTCGGCTACGACCGGGACTTCGATGCGCTGCCACCGGTGGTGCAAACGGACGAGCCCGCCGGTCGCGTGTCGGTCACCGCCACGGCCGGCTGGCGGCGGGTCGAAGTCGATCCGCGACGGCACATGGTGCGGTTGCCGCGTGGCGTGAGGCTCGACCTCGGAGCCACCGCGAAGGCGCTGGCGGCCGACACGGCGGCGGCGCGTGCCTACGAGGCCTGCGGAAGCGGAGTGCTGGTTGGCTTCAGCGGCGACCTCGCGCTGGCCGGAGCGCCGCCCGCGGGCGGATGGATCGTGCGCGTGAGCGACGACCACCGCGACTCGATGCAGGCTCCCGGACAGTCGATCACGCTGAGCTGCGGTGGGCTCGCGACATCCAGCAGCACCGTCCGCCGGTGGCAGACGCCGGCGGGGGAGGCGAACCACCTCGTGGTTCCCTGTACCGGAGAGCCGGTAGCCGGACCCTGGCGCACGGTCAGCGTCAACGCCGCGTCGTGCCTGGACGCCAATACCGCCAGCACCGCAGCGATGGTCCGCGGCGCCGCCGCGCCGCAATGGCTCAGCTCGCTCGGGTTGCCGAGCCGGTTGGTCGACGTCAGAGGACGGGTTCGCCATCTGGCCGGATGGACGTCGGCTCGGGATGACCTACCAGGTGTCCCCGAGACCGCGCCGGTGCCGGCGTGAGCGCGGCGCTCGCCACCGCCGCCGCCGGACCCAGCGCCTATTGGTACCTCGCGCGGGGCACCGGCGCGGTGTCATTGCTGCTGCTGACCGCCAGCGTCCTGCTCGGGGTGCTCGGTTCGCTGCGCTTCTCGGCCGGTCCGCGGTGGCCGCGCTTTGTTATCGACACCCTGCACCGGGACATCTCGCTGCTGGTAATCGTAGTGCTGCTCGCCCACATCATCACCAGCGTGCTCGACAGCTTCGCCCCGATCAAGCTGATCGACGCCGTGGTCCCGTTCGTCTCGACCTATCGGCCGCTGTGGCTCGGCCTCGGTGCGCTGGCCTTCGATGTGATGATCGCCCTGGTCGTGACCAGCCTGCTCCGCCGCCGCCTCGGTTACGGCGCCTGGCGCCTCGTGCATTGGCTCGCCTATGCGAGTTGGCCGGTTGCCGTGCTGCACGGAGTCGGCACCGGCAGCGACACCAAGGTGTGGTGGATGCTGGCGCTCACCGCCTGGTGCGTGGGGGCGGTACTCGTGGCCGTCCTGATCCGGATCTCCCGAGGCTTCTCGAGCTCACGGGAACTGCGCGTCCCCGCGTTCGCGTTGTGGCTGGTGGCGAGCGCCGGAGTGGCGCTGTTCACGTTCCTCGGCCCGCTGCGGCCCCACTGGGCGCGGCGTGCCGGCACGCCGCCGGCGCTGCTCGGCGCGCAGGCTCGTCCGGTGTCGGCCCGGTTCGCGGCTGGGAGCGGATCGCATGCCGCGGCCAGCGCACGCGGCGTGCGGGTTCCGTTCTCGGCCAGCCTCGCGGGGACGATCACCCAGACCTCTCGGAACGGGGGATCGCTTGTTGACCTCGCGCTGCGCCTCAGCGGCGCGGTCCACGGCCGCCTGCGGATCCGGATGGCGGGCGCGCCGCTCGGCGGGGGAGGTCTGTCGATGACCGGCAGTCAGGTAGACCTGCTCGCCGACGGTACGAGCTCGGTCATGCAAGGCCAGATCGTGTCCCTGCAAGGACCGAAGTTCCTGGCCCGTGTCGCCGACGCCTCCGGCAGCCAGCTGGATCTGCACGCGGACCTGGTCATCGACAACCAGAGCAGCCGGGTCACCGGGACGCTCACCGGGACCTCGGCCGGAAGCGGCAGATGAGCGCCTCGTTCGGAGCGCCGCCAAGCGCACTGGGCGCCGGCCCCCGGGGACTGCCGCGGCTGCTCGCTGGTCTCGATAAGAGCGGTGCGGCGATGACCCTGGACCGTCACGCGCAGGTCCACGGAGGGCTACCGTCGCTGTCCGCGCATGAACTGATCGAGCTCGTTGAGCAGAGCGGCCTGCGGGGACGCGGCGGCGCCGACTTCCCGGCTGCGCGCAAGCTCCGAGCAGTGGCCGAGGGTCGCCGTGGCGCAACCGTGGTCGTGAACGGCAGCGAGACCGAGCCCGCCAGCGCCAAGGACCGGCTCCTGCTGGAACGGATGCCGCATCTCGTGCTTGACGGCGCCGAGCTGGCTGCGGCTGCGGTGGGGGCGCATGAGGTGCTCGTGAAGGTGGGCGAAGGGGCGGTCAATGCCCAGCGTGTGCTGCAGGCGGCGATCGGCGTACGCGGGAACGATCAGCTGCGCTTCGAACTGCGCGTCGGCCCCGAGGGGTACGTAACGGGCGAGGAGAGTGCGGTGATGAATTTCCTCAACCACGGAAAGAGCCTGCCGACGTTCGTGCCCCCGCGGCCGTTCGAGCGCGGGTACCGCGGCCGCCCCACGCTGATCCAGAACCCGGAGACGCTGGCCCAGATGGCGCTCGTCGCGCGCCATGGAGACTTTTGGTACCGAGAGCTCGGCACCCCCGCCGACCCTGGCTCGGTGCTGGTCACGATCTCCGGTGCCGTCGCGGCGCCCGGCGTCTACGAGCTTGCCTTCGGCACCCCGATGACCGATCTGCTGGCGGCCGCCGGCGGATCGACCGAGCCGCTGCAGGCGCTCCTGGTCGGCGGCTACTTCGGCACCTGGGTGGAGTCCGCTCGTGCGATTCGCCTGCGCCTGGCGCGGGAGGAGCTCCGCTCGGTCGGCTGTTCGCTGGGATCCGGCGTCCTGATCGCCCTCGGCGAGAGCTCATGCGGATTGCATGAGTCCGCTCGCGTGATCGACTACTTGGCCGGGCAGTCAGCCGGCCAATGCGGCCCCTGCGTGCACGGCCTGAGGTCGATCGCCGACTCGTTCGCAGCGATTGCGGACGGCGTCGCTCACCCGTCCGAGCGCGACCGAATGCTCCGCTGGGCGACCGAGATCCGCGGACGCGGAGCCTGCCATCACCCCGACGGCGCGGCCCGTTTCGTCGAGAGCGCGATCCGGGTGTTCGGTCCCGAGTTGACTGGGCACGGCCGAGCGCGCTGCACGGCGCGGCCGGCGGGGTTGCCGGTGGGAGTGCCGGATCTGGCCGGGCGCGGTGGGCGATGAGCGCGCGGCTGCGGGTAAACCCGATCACCTGCGAAGGTCATGGCTTGTGCGCTGAGCTGCTGCCGGAGCTGATCCGCCTCGATGACTGGGGCTACCCGATCATCGACGGGGCGGGCGTCCCGGATGACCTGCTGGGACTGGCGCGCAGGGCGGCGGATGCTTGTCCGACGCTGGCGCTGCTGCTGAGCGAAGAGTAGGCGGGCTACCGGTCCAGCCGTGCGGGCGGCCCTGGCTCGGCGGGGAAATCAGGCGCGTCGGGCGCCAGGTCGAGCTGCCACCAGCCGACGTCGCGCCAGGCGCCGTACTTCCAGCCGATGCGGCGGTAGATCCCGACGAGCTGGAAGCCGAAAAACTCGTGAATCGCGACGCTGGCCTGATTGGGCAGCGTGACGCCGGCGCACGCGACGCGCATGTTCTGCCGGGCGAGCAGGCCGAACAGCTCCCGATACAGCGCGCTCCCGACTCCGTGCCGGTGGTGGCGGGAGGAGATGTAGACGCTGACGTCGGTCGCCCACCGGTAGGACGCGCGCGCGCGGTGGGGTGACCCATAGGCGAAGCCGGCGATCTCGCCGTCGATCTCCGCGACCAGCCACGCGTGGGTCGCGGAGAACTGCTCGATGCGCCGAGCGAACTCCTCCGTGCTGGGGGGATGCTCTTCCAGGGAGATGACCGTGTCGCGCACGTAGGGGGAGTAGACCGCGGCGCAGCCGGCGGCGTCCCGGGTGGGGTCGGCGTGGCGGATCAACATCGGGCGCGAGGTTATAGCGAGTCACGCGCAACGAGTAGCGGGCGAGGACGGCGCTGCTGCGGCACGGGGCGGAACGCGTCTGTTCGCAGGCGGCGGGAGTCACCGCCCGACCGCGAACACCGCCGGAGCGACCGACTACGCCCTCGCCCGCTCGATGAACGTCTGCACGAGCGGCGACTCGTCATCGGCCCGCGTGATCGCGATCAGCTCCGATCGCGGTGCCCCGGCCACCGGGCGGTAACTGACGCCGTCCAGCCCGAGCCGTGACACCGACGCCGGCACCAGCGAGAACCCCATCCCGGCGGCGACGAGACCGACGATCGTGGTCATCTCCGGCGCGTACTGAACGACGCGCGGGGTCGTGCCGGTGGCGGCAAGGCTGCTGATCAGGAGATCGTGAAAACCGGGGGCCTGGCTGCGGGGAAACAGGACGAGCGGCTCGGCCGCCAGACGCCGGAGGGGAACGCGGCGGAGCCTGGTCAGAGGGTGATCGGTGGGCAGCGCGGCGACGGTCCGTTCACGCAGCACGACCACGGCCCGGAGCTCGTTCAGCGCGTCGAATGGCGGCCGCACGAGACCGACGTCCACCACCCCGGCGATGACGGCTCGGATCTGGTCTACCGTGGGCCGCTCGCGGATCTGAATCTCGACGTTGGGCCGGGCGGTGCGAAAGCGCTGCACCGCGCCGGGCACGATCGACAGCAGCGCCGAGCCAACGAAGTTGACCCGCAGGCGCCCCGTCTGACCGGAACCGATGCGCTGAGCGGTGGCGACTGCCCCTTCCAACTCACCCAGGATGACCCGGGCGTCGTGGAGGAATGCCTCGCCGGCCGGCGTCAGCTCCACGCGACGCCGCGTGCGGGCGAGCAGGGAACAGCCGATCTCGGTCTCGAGCTGATGGATCTGCTGACTGAGCGGCGGCTGCGAGATGTGCAACCGAGCCGCGGCGCGGCGGAAGTGCAGCTCCTCGGCGACCGCGACGAAATAGCGCAACTGGCGAAGTTCCACGACGTTTCTCCCTGATTCGAAAACCAGATCAATCATGCCTTATTCGGTATTGGACACAATCACAGAGGAGATCTAGGTTGTGCACCAGCGTCCGTCGCGAGCGCGAGAGTCCGGCGTGGCGCGGGACGTATCCACTCGATGTCCTTTCTTCTCACCTGCCCCAACTGCGGCGTCCGTGAGGTCACCGACTTCGGTTTCGGCGGCGAGATCTCCTCACGGCCGCCGCCTCACCCGAGCTTCCGTGAGCTCAACACGTACAACTACTTCCGGCGCAACACCGCCGGTGTGCAGCGCGAATGGTGGTTTCACCGTTCGGGGTGCCGGGCCTGGTTCGTCGCCGAGCGCAACACGAGCACCAACGAGGTGCTGTTCACGGCGCTTGCATCCGAGGCGCCGGACTGCGCCGGGCCGGGCGCCGGTCCGGGCGCCGGTCCGGAACCGACGGGGGCCGAGCCCGGAGCATCGATATGACCCGCCTGGCCCAGCAGCCGGGCGAGCGGATCTCCCGCCACAAGCTGATCAGCTTCACCTTTGACGGCAAGCGAGTCGATGCTTACGAGGGCGACACGGTCGGGTCGGCGCTGTACGCCGCCGGCCAGCGCACATTCTCACGGAGCTTCAAGTACCACCGCCGCCGCGGGCTGATGTGCTGCGCTGGGCAGTGCCCCAACTGCATCGTGGCGGTCGATGGAGCGCCCGGCGCTCGCGCTTGTGTGGAGCCAGTCCGTGAGGGCATGCGGGTGGAGCATCTGAACGCCAAGCCGAGCCTCGACTTCGATGTGATGCGGGCGACCGACCTGGCCGGCGGCCCGTTCACCCCTCCCGGCTTCTACTACAAGACGTTCATCAAGCCGCGACGGCTGTGGCCGTTGTACGAGAAGGTCCTGCGAAACGCTGCCGGTCTCGGCAAGCTGCGCGAGCGCCAGGCCGACCGCGAATGGCGCACCGAATATCGTCGCCGCCACGCAGACGTCCTGGTCGTTGGCGGCGGAGCCGCGGGACTGAGCGCGGCCACCGCTGCTGCCGAGCTCGGCGCGGACGTCGTGTTGGTCGACGACGGTGTCGAGCCCGGAGGCCGTGGGCTACTCGATGACGCGCACCGCGACCGCCTGCTCGCCCTGGCGGCGGCCGCGCGGGCCTCAGGGGTGGAGATTCTCACCGGCGCCTCGGCGCTGGGCTACTTCGATGGTCTCGTGCCGGTCTGGCAGGGGGACACGCTGCACCAGGTGCGGGCCCGCCGTCACGTGTTCGCCACCGGGACGATCGAGCAGCCGCTGGTGTTTGCCGGCAACGATCTGCCCGGCGTGATGCTGGCGGGCGGCGCACGCCGGCTGGCCCGCCTCTACTCCGTGCTCCCCGGACACCGGGCGGTCCTTGCCACGACCTCAGATCATGGGTTGCGCTCGGCCATCGCGCTTCACGAGCTCGGCGTGCAGATCCTCGCTGTCGCCGATCTGCGAGTGAACCCGGGCGCGCTGGCCGAGACGCTGCGCCGTGCGGGCGTCGAAGTGCTCGCAGGCCACACGGTCATCGAGGCCAGTGGTGGCAAGCATGTTTCCGCAGCCATACTCGCGCCGCTTGGCCACAGCGGGCACGGACAGCGTGGCGAGAGGAGCTTCGAGTGCGACCTCGTGCTCGTCTCCGGCGGCGCGATGCCGGCCAGCTCGCTACTGCTTCAAGCCGGCGCGCGGACGCGCTACGAGGAGGCGATCGGCCAGTTTGCGATCGAGAACGTGCCCGAGGGGATCTACGCCGCCGGCGAGGTCGCGGGGGCTGAGAGCGGGGAGCACATCGAGCACTCGGGCGCGCTGGCCGGGTTCCAAGCGGCCCACGCGCTTGGTCTCGGCGACGAGCACTCGCGCGAGCGCGAGCAGCAGACCCATGCCCGGGTTGCCGAAGCCTCGGCGAAGCTCCCCGCTGTGGCAGTACCCGAGCCCGTCTCCGGGAGCGGGCGGGGCAAGTGCTTTGCGTGTTTCTGCGAGGACGTGACGAGCAAGGACGTCGGTCTGAGCATCGACGAGGGTTATGACTCGATCGAGCTGGCCAAGCGCTACACCACGGTGACGATGGGGCCGTGTCAGGGGCGGATGTGCCAGGTTCCGTCGGTCCGCTTGATGGCCCAGGAAACAGGTCAGAGCTTGGCTGCGGTGGGAACCACGACCGCCCGGCCGCCGTGGGTCTCGGTTCCGATGGGTGTGCTCGGGGGGCGGCCGTACGAGCCCGCCAAGCGCTCCGCGATCCATGGACGACACCGAGAGCTGGGGGCCAACGTCAAGTGGGCCGGGGACTGGCGCCGAGCCTACGACTACGGCGATCCCGAGGGGGAGGCGCTGGCCGTCCATCGGTCGGCGGGACTGATCGACGTCTCGACACTCGGCAAGCTGCTGGTCCGCGGCCCGGACGCCGGCGGGTTCCTCGATCGCCTGTATCCGAACCGCTTCGCCGACCTGAAGCCGGGACGGATTCGTTACGGCGTGATCAGCTCGGACGCGGGCCGGATCGTCGACGACGGAACGATCTGCCGGATCGACGAGAACAGCTTCTATGTCACCACGACCTCCAGCGGCGCCGGCGCGGTCGAGGAGTGGTTCTCCTGGTGGCTGGCCGACTGGGGGATGGACGTCCATCTCACCGACGTGACCCAGGGTCTGGCGGCGCTGAACCTCGCCGGCCCGCGCGCCCGGGAGATCCTCGGCAAGCTCACCGATCTCGACTGCCGGGCGGACGCATTCACCTACCTCGACGCCAAGCAAGCGGCGATCGCCGGAGTCCAGTGCCTGATCCTGCGCATCGGCTTCGTCGGCGAGCTCGGTTACGAGATCCACTTCCCCTCGGCCTATGGAGAGCACGTCTGGGACGCGCTGATCGGGGCGGGTGAGGAATTCGCAGTCCGGCCGTTCGGCCTCGAGCCGCAGCGGATCCTGCGCCTGCAGAAGATGCACATCCTGATCGGTCAGGACACCGATTCCGAGTCCACCCCATTCGGAGCGGCGATGCCGTGGATCGTGAAACTCGACAAGGAAGCGGACTTCATCGGGAAGTGGGCGCTCGAGCACTACGCCAAGGAGACGCCCGCGGTCTCGCTGGTCGGCTTCACGACCGCCAACGGTCATGTCCCCACCGAGGGAGCGGTGGTGCTCGACGCCCGCGGCGCGCCCGCCGGCCAGGTGACGAGCGCCCGCCGCTCGCCTGTGTTGAACCAGGTGATCGGCCTCGCCTGGGTGCCAAGTCAGCTGGCCTCCGACGGCACGACGATCACGATCTCCGATGAGGGCCTGACGTTCGACGCCCAGATCCAGACGAAGCCGTTTTACGACCCGGACGGGGAGGTGCTGCGCTCGTGAGCCTCGCCTTCCTCACGCCGGCCACGGCCGAGCAAGGCGCCAGCGCCCCGGTCGCTCACACCCCGATGGAGCGCAGCGCCCGGAGCGACGGAGCGAGCTTCGAAGTCCGGGACGGCTGGAACGTGGCGGTCGGCTATACGTCACGTGATCAGGAGGCCGACCTCTGCGTGAACGCCGCGGGCTGGGCGGACGTCTCACAGCTGGGCAAGTTCGAGCTGCAGGCGCCTGCGCGGGCGATGGAGGCGGTGGTGGGCGCCCTGGCCGGCGGCGTCAGCCTCGAACTCGGCTGCGCTTCGCGCGTTGCCGGCTCCTGGTGGCTGCCGCTGACGGCCTCGCGGACGCTGGTCGTGTGTGACGCAACTGATGCGCGCGGGCTGCACCAGCGCCTGCAACAATCCGCGGTCGAGAGCCCAGACCACGCGAGCGTCGCCGACGTCAGCACCGTGTTCGCCGCGCTGACCCTCATCGGCCCACTCGCTCGCGAGGTGTTCGCTCGGTTCTGCGCGATCGACCTTCGCCCCGCCGTCACCCCGGTCGCCGCGCTGCGGCCCGGGTCGATTGCGCGGCAGCCGGGGCTGATCGTGCGTGAGGACGAGGACCGGTTCCTGTTCCTGTTCGGCTGGGCGGTCGGCGAATACATGTGGACCGTGGTGGCCGACGCCGCCCGGCATCTCGGCGGCGGGCCGGTTGGTCTCGACGCGTTGCCGACGATCTCGCAACCCGCTGAGGAGGCATCGCGTGCTTGACATCTTCCGCAAGCGGCGGATGTGGCGCCGCCAGCCGGAGCTCCAGGGCTCCTACGACGTCGTGATCATCGGCGGCGGATCGCACGGCCTGGCCACCGCCTACTACCTGCAGTCCGAACACGGCATCAACAACGTCGCGATCCTCGAGAAGCGCTACATCGGGTCAGGGGCGTCAGGCCGCAACACGACGATTCTGCGCTCCAACTACAAAACGCCCGAAGGCGCCCGCTTCTACGACGCGAGCGTGAAGCTGTACGAGGGACTCTCGGCCGAGTTGAAGTTCAACCTGCTGTTCTCGCAGTGCGGCCACCTGACGCTGGCGCACACCGACCGGGCGATGTTCGTGATGGCCAACCGCGCCGAGGTCAACCGGATCAACGGGATCGACTCGCGGGTGATCAGCCCAGATGAGATCAAGGCGCTGGCCCCCGCGATGCAGGTCGACAACCCGCACGCCACGTTCCCGGTTGTCGGCGCCCTGTATCACCCGCCGGGCGGGATCATCCGCCACGACGCGGTGGTGTGGGGCCTGGCCCGCGGGGCCGACCGTGGCGGCGCGGAGATCCACCAGAACACGGAGGTGCTCGGCATCGACCGCGTGGGCGACCGCGTGAGCAAGGTCCGTACCAACCGCGGCACGATCAAGGCGGGTCAGGTCCTCAATTGCACCGCCGGCTGGAGCACGCTGATCAACGACATGGTCGACGTGCCGCTGCCGATCACCACCCACATTCTGCAGGCATGCGTGACCGAGCCGATGAAGCCACTGCTCGACGTGGTCATCGTCTCCTCGCAGATGCACATCTACATCAGCCAGACCGATCGCGGCGAGTTTCTCCTTGGCGCCGAGATCGAGCCGTGGACGACTTACCGGATGCAGGGCACGCTCAACTTCCTCCAGGAGGTCTCCCGACACGCGATGGAGCTGTTCCCGCAGCTCGAGCGAGCGCGGCTGCTGCGCAGCTGGGCCGGCCTCTGCGACCTCTCACCGGACTACAGCCCGATCCTTGGCAAGACCGAGGTGGACAACTTCCACGTCAGCGCCGGCTGGGGCACCTATGGGTTCAAGGCGGCGCCGATCGTCGGCAAGACGCTGGCCGAGCTCGTGGCCACGGGCCGCACCCCCGATTTGATCGCGCCGTTCGCGCTGGAGCGCTTCTACGAGGACAAGCTCGTGTCCGAGCTTGCCGCCGCCGCAGTGAGCCATTAGTGGCCCACGGCGGAGACCACCAGAGGAGAGAGAGACGATGAAGAGCAGCCTGGAGATCGCGCAGGAAGCCGAGCTCGAGCCGATTGAGGCGATCGCTGATCGGATCGGACTGGAGCCTCACGAGATCGAGCCGTACGGTCGCTTCAAGGCGAAGATCGGGCTATCGGTGATCGACCGACTGGCCCCGGCGGCGACCGGCAAGCTCGTCTGCGTCGCCGGCATGACCCCGACCAAGGCCGGCGAGGGCAAGACCACAACGGCCGTCGGCCTGACCCAGGGCCTTGGCGCGATCGGCAAGAGCCCCGTCCTGTGCCTGCGCGAGCCCTCGCTGGGTCCGGTGTTCGGGATCAAGGGCGGGGCCGCGGGCGGCGGGATGACCCAGGTGGTCCCGATGGAGGACCTGAACCTCCACTTCACCGGAGACATCCACGCGATCGGAGCGGCCAACAACCTGCTCGCGGCGATGATCGACGCCTCGATCCTGCACGGCAACCCCCACCGCCTCGATGCGCTGCGGATCACTTGGCGGCGCGCGGTCGACATGAACGACCGGGCGCTGCGGCAGGTTGCGCTCGGGCTCGGGGGCCGCGCCAACGGCTATCCCCGGGAGACCGGGTTCGACATCACCGCGGCCTCCGAGGTGATGGCCATCCTCGCCGTCTCCAAGGACCTGCAGGATCTCCGGCGGCGGCTGGGAGCAATCACGGTCGGGCACAGCTACGACGGCGCACGCCCGGTGACCGCTGACGATCTCGGGGCCGCCGGCGCGATGACCGTGCTCCTCAAGGAGGCGATCAAGCCGAACCTGATCCAGACCCTGGAAGGTCAGCCGTGCCTGATGCACTGCGGCCCGTTCGCCAACATCGCCAGCGGCAACTCCTCGCTGGTCGCCGACCTGATCGGCCTCAAGCTCGGCGAGTACGTCGTCACCGAGTCGGGGTTCGGATCGGACATGGGGATGGAGAAGTTCTTCGACATCGTCTGCTCGGTCGGCGGACTGCGGCCGAACGCCGTGGTCTTGGTCTGCACGGTCCGGGCGCTCAAGCATCACGCCGGTCTCTCCGACGATCCCCGGAACGAGCGGGAGCAAGGTCTGGCCGCGCTCGAGACCGGCTCCTCCAACCTGCGCCGCCACCTGGAGATCGTGCGCGAGTTCGGGCTCCCGTGCGTCGTCGCGGTCAATCGGCGGCCTGGGGACACCGACGAGGAGGTGGAGCTCGTGCGGCGCCTCGCCCTGGACTTCGGCGCGTTTGCCGCCGAGGCTAACGACGGGTTCGCCCAGGGCGGCGTCGGAGCCGCCGATCTGGCCCAAGCGGTCGTCGAGGCCTGCGAACAGCCGTCGGAGTTCCAGACGATCTACCAGAGCAGCGAGCCGATCCTCGACAAGATCACCGCCATCGCCAAGCGCGTGTACGGAGCCAAGGACGTCTTCCTGTATCCGGCCGCCGAGCGCAAGATCGAGCAGTTCACCAAAGAAGGTCTGGGGACGCTTCCGATCTGCATGGCCAAGACGCACCTGTCCCTGTCCGCAGAGCCGGGATTGCTGGGCGCGCCGGAGGGCTTCACGCTGCCGGTGCGGGACATCCGGGCTTACACCGGCGCGGGTTGGCTCGTACCGCTGTGTGGCGACATCACGCAGATGCCCGGCTTGGGCAAGAGCCCGGCCGCGCTGAATGTGGATATCGACGCCACCGGGCGAACGGTGGGACTGTTCTGAGCGGGTGTGGCCGACGGTTGATCAATTTGTCCAACTGTCCCGCATGACTGAGATAATCGTGCCGGGCAATGGCATCCGGAGATCCCAACCGTCGGCGTACACGGGCCTCCGTGAACGGCGGCAAGCCGGTCGCGCAGCCGGTCGCGCGACCGGTCCCGCAGCCGATCCCGCAGCCGATCCCGGTCCCGATCCCGGTCGTCCCGGTCCCGGTCCGGTCGCTGGTCGATGGCGCTGAGCAGGCGTTGCACAACTGGCTGGCCGCCGGGCGCTACCGGCAAGGCGACCGGCTTCCGCCCGAGCACGAGGTCGCGGCGATGCTGGGCGTCTCCCGCGGCACGCTCCGCAGCGCGCTGCGCCGGCTCGAGCAGGGCGGGGAGATAGTCCGGCGCCAGGGCAGCGGCACGTTCGTGGGCCGCACCGCGGCCGCCAGCGCTCTGGACGAGCGCCTCGAGCGGCTCGAGCCGTACTCCTCGGTCGCCGCGCGCCGCGGCCTGAGCCTGGCCGCGGCCGACGTGCGGATCGAGCGCAGAGCGGTCGGAGGCGAGGCCGGCGAAGCGCTCGGGCTGGCGCCGAATGTGCGGGCTACGACGATCTCACGCACGCTGATGGCCGACGGACTGCCGGTGGCGGTGATGTTCGACGTCGTTCATCCGGACGTCGCACTGCCCGAGGATGCAGCGCTGCGGGTGGCGCTCGAGCGCGGCAAGATGGTGCTCGACGTGCTGATCGAGCTCGGTGTGCCGGTGACCTACGCCCGTACGCGGGTCATCCCGTCGCTGCTGAGCCCGCGGGAGCGGGCGAGCAAGCTGCTCGGCGTTCGTAGCCCGAAGGCGGTGCTGGAGCTGGAGGAGCTGATCTTCGCGGGCCGCGACGAGCGCGTCGCCTACTCCCGGGATCTGTTCGCGCCCGGGGGAAACGACGTGATGGTGATCCGATCGCTCGAGTCAACCCGTCCGGCCCCGGTGGTCAACCTCAGGGGATCCCGAAGCTCTGGCCCCACACCGCGCCGTCGGCGCGCCCGTGGGGCACGCAGCGCGGGCTGACGTTCCGTTCGTGGGCATGAGGACTGAGGGCGACCGGGAGTCTCGGCAGAACGTCGGGTCTGTGACCCGTGCCCTGGCGCTACTCGACGCGCTGGCGGGGAGCGACGCGGGCCTGGGCGTGAACGAGCTGGCCCGCCGCCTCGGCGTCAATGCCAGCACCGCCTCTCGCCTGCTGGCCACGCTCGAGCGTGGGCGAATCGTCGAGCGCGCGCCTGGGGGCCCGTACCGGCTCGGGCTGAAACTGGTCGAGCTCTCAGACCGCGTTCTGGCCCAACTCGACGTACGGGAGCTGGCTCGGCCGTGGCTGGCTTGGCTGGCTCAGGAGACCGGAGAGACGGCGACGCTGTCGATCCCCGGGGAGGGTGAGGCGGTGACCATTGACTTCGTTCCATCGGCGTTTAGCGTGGTCAGCATGGCCCGCGTGGGGAGGCCGAGCGTCCCGCATGCCACCGCGGCGGGCAAGGTGATGCTGGCCTTCGGCGGCCGGCGCGGCACCGGTGGCGAAGCCATTGGTGACAGCGATCAGGCAGATCCGGCCGGCCTGCGTGCCTATACCGAGCGGACGGTCACCGACCGGCGTGCGCTCGCCGAGCAACTGACCGAGGTGCGCAGAAGCGGAACGGCTGAGGCGGTGGGAGAGCGCGAGCCGGACCTCAACGCGCTGGCGGCTCCGGTGCTGGGTCGCGACGGTCGGCTGGTGGCGATCATCGGCCTCCAGGGTCCGGCCGCGCGGCTCCCGGCGGCGAAGCGCCGGGCGCTCAGGGCGCCGCTGCGCAGGGCGGCGCTGGAGACCGCCCGGACGCTCGGCGCTCCGGAGCCGGACTAAGCGTGGCTCAGCTCCAGGGATACGGGCTGTGCGAGACGGGATGCAGCTCGCCGGTCTGAAAGCGCTCATAGCGGAACGGGGCCAGCAGCGATGAGTGCTCACCGCCCAGGACCTTCGCGATCTCACGCCCCACGGCGATCATCTTGTAGCCGTGGTTGGAGTCCGCGGCGACGAACACGTTCGGGCGCATGTGGTCGAACACGGGAAAGTTGTCAACCGTGAACGCCCCCGCTCCACCTGAGCGCACCTGCCGGTACTTCTGGCGGCCGCCCTCGAAGCGCTTCAGGCAGTGCGACAGCGCCGCCGACCACATGTCCGGGAAGCTGGGGTCGACGGTGCCGCTGGGGTACGGGTCGACCTGGAAATGCTCGCCCACCCGCAGCGGCTGGGCCCCGCCCTGGATCGACTCGCGATCGGGCTTGAAGTAGACGCCCCACGGCTCGCTCTCCAACTCGCGCCCGTCGTCATCGTGCAGCGGTTGGTCGCTGTCGACGTGCAGCACCGGGGAATCGCTGCCGTTGGAGGTCACGAAGGTCGATGGGTCGATCGCCAGCTCGCCTTCCTGGAGGTACCAGTAAGTCCACATCGGCAGGTCCTGATGGACCGTGCCGTCCGGCTGGCGGACGTCGAGACGATCCGGAAGGTCGAGCAGCTTCCACAGCGAGGCGATCCATGGTCCGACGGCCACTACGACCTGATCGACGTCGATCGTTCCGGCGCTGGTCTGGACACGAGTGACTGCCCCGCTGCCGTCGAAGTCGAAGCCCATGACCTCGACGCCCGCTCGGATCTCTGCGCCGGCGGCCCGCGCCTTCCCGGCCAGCCCGTGCATGCTCTCCCGGTTGAACGCGTAACCGCCGGCGTGCTCGTGCAGGCAGACGGTGAGTCCGGGCGCGCGCCAGTCGTCGTAGAGCGAGCGCATGTGCTCCCGCACCTCGGCTTCGCCCAGGTAAAGCTCCGACGGGTAGCCGATCCGCTGCTGGCGTTCGAACACCTCGACCAGATCGCTCTCCTGGGCCTGCGGACCGAGGGCGACATAACCGCTGCCGTGGTAGTTCAGCCCCTGCGGATCGGACTCCCACACCTCGACGCAGGCCGCCATCAGCTCCGACATCGCGGGCTGGAAATAGTTGTTGCGGACCACGCCGCAGGCGATGCCCGAGGCGCCGGCGCCAACGCCGTGCTTGTCGAGAACGAGGACCTTTTCACCCTGGAGAGCCAGGTGCCAGGCGGTGGACAGGCCGTGGACCCCGGCGCCGATGACGAGCACCGGTGCAGAGGAGGGAAGCGGCTCGGGCATAGTCGATCCTTCCTGGTCGGGCGTTGCGGGCCGTTGCGCATAGCGCAATGCTATTGCCTAGTACGCACGACTGTACAACCCATCCCGGGTCAGCGTCAACCTCCGGCAGCCGGTCCTGGCCGCGTGCGGCGTTGCGGCTGCCTTGCGGTGCTGATTTTCAGGTGGTATAACCCGCGCGGTGTACCAATTTGTACAGTCTGCGTGAGCGTCTGGGGCGGACATCGCCTGGCCCGCGGGTGGGATGAAGAAAGGAGCGGAGATGGCGGTTGTCGGGAACGGCGCAGCGGACGGACCTGACCCCATCGCCCCGGAAGTCCTTTTCGGGGGCGGCGTCGAGCAGGTTCTGTCGAGTTCGCGGATCGCGCCGGCGCCGGCCACGCTCGAGGAGGCGCGCAGTGCTCCGGGCCGGGCCGGGCGGATCGAAGCGCTGACCCGGAGGATCGAGGCGGAGGGCATCAAGTACGTCTTCTTCCAGCAGGTTTCGATCACCGGCCGGGTGATGGGCAAGGGCGTCGTGTCCCCGTTCTTTCCGCAGGTCGCCGAGAAGGGTTATCAGCTCGTCTACGGGGCGACGGCCAACCTGTTCACCGACCGCTACGGCGACTACATCGGCTTTGGGCCGGAGGAGTCCGAGCTTGCGGCGGTCGCCGACCTTGACACGTTCGCCGTGCTGCCCTGGGACTCGCGGGTGGCGCGCGTGTACTGCGACTGCTACGACACCGAGACCGGGAACCTCTTGGACGCCGACTCTCGGCAGAACCTCAAGCGCATTTCGCACGAGTTCGAGCAGGAGCTCGGCTACCAGTTCCTGATCGGGATCGAGCCCGAGATGATGTGGCTGAGGCGCGGCGCCGACGGGGCCCCGCCCGAGGGCGTGACCAAGCCCTACTGCTACCACATCCACCAATTCGAGGAACTGCGTCCGGTGCTGCTCGATGTGGTGCAGTACGGCCAGGCGCTCGGCCTCGACATGAGCTACGGCGACCACGAGGACGCGCCCGGACAGCTGGAGCTCAACTTCCGCTTCGACCGGCCGCTGCGGACCGCGGACAACATCACGACCTACCGACAGGTGTGCGCCGCCGTGGCCCGCAAGCACAACCTGCTGGCGTGCTTCATGCCCAAGCCATTCACCGGCGTCTCGGCCAACGGCCACCACCATCACTTCACGCTGATGGACGAGAGCGGCCGCAACGTCTTCCACGACCCGGACGGCCCGGCCCAGCTCTCAGAGCTGGCACGCCATTTCCTCGGCGGGATGCTCGAGCACTTTCCCGCGCTGATGTGCATCGGCAATCCGACCGTCAACTCCTACTGCCGGATGTGGGACACGGGCTTCTGGGCTCCGATCTACAAGAATTGGGGCTGGCAGAACCGCACCACGACGGTGCGCGTCGCGGCGGGGGGGCGCTTTGAGTATCGCGGCGTTGACTCCTCCTGCAATCCATACCTGAGCATCGCCACGCTGCTGCGCGCCGGGCTGGATGGCGTGCGCCGCAAGCTCGACCCGGGTCCCCCGCAGCAGGGCAACACCTACGATCTGCTCAAGGAGGGCGCGAACATCGAGAAGGTGCCCGACAGCCTCGGTGCGGCGCTCGAGGCCCTGGCTGCGGACGAGGTCGTCCGCAGCGCCCTCCCGGGGCGGCTGTACAAGGTCTTCCATCACTACAAGCGCGATGAGTGGGAGCGTTATCTGGCCGCGGTCACCGATTGGGAACGCGATGAATACCTGGAGGTGCTGCCCTAACCGGGGCAGCGATCGACGGAGGGGCTATGTGCGGAATCGCTGGAATCATCTATAAGAACGGCGACGGCGCGCATCGGATCGGGCGGGACATGACGGCGATGCTGCAGTCGATGAAGCACCGCGGCCCCGACTCCACCGGGTTTGCGCTTTACCGGCCACCGAGCGCGGATCTGGTGCTCCGGATCAAGCTGGCCGACGGCGCCGACCACGACGAATTCGACTATGCGGACACGCTGCGCCGGCGCCGCTCGGAGGTGGAGTCGCGGCTGCGCTCAGCGGGCGCGCAGGTCGGCTCGATCGAGGACATCAACGAGCACACGCTGATCGTGATGCTGGCCTACGGTGGCGAGCTCAAGCACCTGGCCGACTACGTCGAGTCGGTGCCGGGCGCCGAGGTACTGTCCGTAGGACACTCGCTGGAGATCGTCAAGGACCTCGGGGACGCCAGGACGGTAGGCGGCGAGTACGGCCTCGATCGCTACGTCGGCTCTCACGGGATCGGCCACGTCCGGATGGCGACGGAGTCCGACGTTGATATCTCCAACGCTCATCCCTACTGGGCGTATCCGTTTTCCGACGTCGCGGTGGTGCACAACGGCCAGCTGACCAACTATCACCAGTGGCGTCGGCGTCTGGAACGCGCCGGGCACCGATTCGCCTCCGAGTGCGATTCCGAGATCATCGCGGTGTACCTGGCCCAGCGGATGGAGAGCGGTGACTCACTCGAGAACGCGATGCGGCAGAGCCTCGAGGATCTCGACGGCGTCTTCACCTACATCTGCGTGTCCGACGACGCGCTGGGGATGGCCAAGGACGAGCTTGCGGCCAAGCCCCTGGTGCTCTACGAGGGCGAGGACATGGTCGCGCTCGCCTCCGAGGAGATGGCGATTCGCGCAGTGATCGACCACGAGATCGATACCTACGATCCGTACGAGAGCGAGGTGATGGTGTGGACGCGGTAACGCTCGGCGGCCAGGGCCCCCAGGCGCGTTTCGATGCACGGGGGTTGGTCGAGCTCGACGAGACGGTCCCGCGGATCGCCGAGATCGACGGCGACAAGGCTACGTTCGACGCGCGGGAGCTGACCACCCGTCAGATCAACCTCGAGCTGCGCCGGCTGCTCTACGACGAGGGTCTCAAGGACGTGACGGTGGCCAACCCGGGGGCACGCCATTCCCTGGGGGCGGGGATCCTCACCCGCTGCCGGATCACCTTCGAGGGCAGCCTCGGCTACTTCGCCTGCGGGATCATCGACGGCCCAGAGATCCACATCACCGGTCGTGTCGGCTGGTCAGCGGCCGAGAACATGATGTCCGGCGTGGTGCTTATCGACAGCAACGCAGGCTCGCTCACCGGTGCCGCGATCCGCGGTGGCGATCTGATTGTCAAGGGCCAGGTCGGCGCCCGGACCGGGATCGACCAGAAGGGCGGGACGATCATCGTGCTCGGCGATGCCGGCTCGATGACCGGGTTCATGATGCAGCGTGGTCGCCAGATCATCTGCGGCAACGTCGGCAACGGCCTCGGCGACTCGATGTACGACGGCACGATCTACGTCGGTGGCAAGGTCGCCTCGCTCGGGATCGACTGCGTGCCCGGTGAATGGACCGACGCCGACACGGAGCTGATCGAGCGCAAGTTCGCCAGCCACGACCTGGGCGCGCCGCCTGAGTTCCAGAAGTTCGTGTGCGGCAAGAAGCTCTACAACTACGACTCGCTTGAGCCCTCCGAGCGCAAGCTCGTCCTCTAGGAGATACGGATGGCCACTGACGAGAACGCTCCGAGCCAGCGTAACCAGCTCGGCCACAGTCGCATCTTCACCCCAGAGGTGATCGACGACATCCACGTGAAGTCAGAGCTCGGGCGCTACCGGATGCGCGGGTTCTCGATGTTCAAGAAGATCCCGCACTGGGACGAGCTGATGTTTCTCCCCGGCACGCTGACGCGGTTCGTGATCGAGGGCTACCGCGAGAAGTGCGTGACCAAGACCGTGCTCGGCGCGCGGTTCGCCAAGCGGCCGATCGAGCTCGACATCCCGGTCTACATCACCGGGATGAGCTTCGGCGCGTTGTCGCTCGAGGCCAAGATGGCGCTGGCCAAAGGGGCGTCGATGGCCGGGACGGCGACCTGCTCAGGCGAGGGCGGGATGATCCCGCCCGAGCGCGAGCTCTCGACCAAGTGGTATTACCAGCTGATCCAGAGCCGGTATGGGTTCAATCCGCACCATCTGATGCTGGCCGACGCCTGCGAGTTCTTCATCGGCCAGGGGTGCAAGGTCGGGCTGGGCGGGCACCTGATGGGTCAGAAGGTGACCGAGCAGGTGGCCGAGATGCGCTCGCTGCCGGCGGGCATCGACCAGCGCTCACCCGCCCGCCATCCCGACTGGCTCGGCCCCGACGACTTGTCATTGAAGATCCAGGAGATCCGCGAGGCGACGAACTACGAGATCCCGATCCAACTCAAGCTGGGCGCGGCGCGCGTCTATGACGACGTCCGGATGGCGGCCAAGTGCGGGCCTGACATCATCTATCTCGATGGCGCCGAGGGCGGCACCGGCGCCGGCCCGCACGTGGCGGCCGAGGAGACGGGCGTGCCGCTGATGGCAGCGATTCCCGAGGCGCGGCGTGCGCTCGAGGACGTCGGGTTGGTGGACGAGATCGATCTCGTGGTGGCCGGCGGGATCCGCAACGGCGGCGACGTCGCCAAGTGCCTGGCCCTGGGCGCGACCGCGGTGGCCATCGGCCATTCGGCGCTGATGGCGCTCAACTGCAACAAGGAGATTCCCGGGGTCACCGACTATGAGGGGACGGTCGGCGTTCCCGCGGGGCGCTGCTACCACTGCCACACGGGCCGCTGTCCGGTGGGCATCACCACGCAGGATCCGGAGCTGCGCAAGCGGCTGGTCGTGGACGAGGCGGCCAACCGCGTCTACAACTTCCTCCACACCCTGACGCTCGAGTGTCAGATGCTGGCACGGGCGTGCGGCAAGACCGACGTGCACAACCTCGAGCCGGAGGATCTGGCCGCGCTGACCACCGAGGCGGCGGCGATGGCGCGGGTGCCGCTAGCCGGGACGAACTACATTCCTGGGGTGTCCGAGGACCGCGCGCTCGATGAGATCAAGCGTCTGCTCGAGCGTCACATCGAGAATCCGATTGACCTGTTTGCGCCATCCCCGGAGCGCGAGGGCATCGGGCAGGTGCGCTCCCGATGAGCGCGAACGGCGAGGGTCACCGCATGCCGGGTGAGCCCGAGAAGATCTTCGGCATCGATGCCGAGTACCTGTCCGGTCGGCGCTTCCCTTACCAGGAGGACATCGGCCTGGTCGCGGACATCGACCTGATGGCGGCGACGCCGGGGCCGGATATCAACTGGCTCGAGGACGTGGAGCTGCTGCAGGAGGATGGAACGCCGGCCGTGTTCGATCGGTATTCCAACTCGTTCATCAAGATCTACTTCCCGATTCCCAAGGGCCAGGAGCACGAGATCGCGCGCAAGGTGTTGATCAAGCACCTGCAGTCGGGCAACTCCCACGGGATCTCGCTGAAGGAGCAGCACGCCAAATTCGCGCAGCCGGAACTCGGCCCCTGGGTCGAGAATTCACGCACTGTCGGCACCGACTACAAACCGCCCGTGCTCGAGGGCTGGGAGCCGCCTGAGCACTGACCGTACTGATGCCGGAGACCACTGACATCGCGACCGACCCGGCGCTGCCCAGATCGGTCCGGCGCGGTCCGCGGATCACGCTGACCTGCAGATGCGGTGAGCGCAACTATCTCCGTTACGGGGAGCGCTGGACGTGCGGGAAGTGCGGGCGCACCTGGAACACACGGAAGATCCCAGTCGAGCAGTACGTCGAGATCAGGCGCACGCAGCTGCGCTACCGCCGGATCCCGATCGCCATCAGCGTGCTGGCGCTGATCTGTGTGATCGCCTTCATCATCATGGGCAAGGCCTTTGGTGGGCTGATCGTCGTCGCGTTCGGTGCTACGGCGTGGAGCATGTTCGCGCGGCCGCTGCACAAGAAGCGCTTCCGGCGGGCGATCGCCGATCTCCCCAGCTGGGAAATCGAGCCGGAATAGCTGCTCGGTGAAGGTGATCGTCGTCGGAGCCGGGTTCGCCGGTCTGGCCGCGGCCGATGAGCTGCGCCGGGCCGGTGCGGAGGTCGTGGTGCTGGAGGCTCGCGAGCGAGTGGGAGGTCGCGTGTGGTCGGTTCCGTTCTCCGGCGCGGTCGCCGAGCGGGGAGCCGAATTCGTCCTGCCCGACTACACGGAGATGCTGGCGCTGTGCGAGCGGCTCGGGCTGCCGATGGTCCGCAAGGGCACGCTCTACGGCTTCCGTGAGCCGCGCGGGGGAGAGCCGGTCACCATGGACGAGATGAGCAGCGCGACTGTCGCGATGGACGCCGGAGGCTGGGACGGCGCGCGCACCGTGCGAGAGGCGCTGAGTGGCGGCGCGTTGCGACCCGCCGTCGCCGAGGCGGTCTGCGCCCGGCTCGAGATCAGCTGTACGCATCCCGCCGAGGACCTCGACGTGGCTGCTCTGCTCGAAGGCGCCGGCTCGTTTGGCCAGTTCGACACCTACACCGTGGAAGGGGGCAACGACCGCCTCGCCCACGCGCTGGCGGCAGGCCTCGGAGATGCCGTGCGATTGTCGATGCCGGTGTGCCGGGTCACCTGGTCGGCCTCGGAGGTGCGCGCCCACGGTGCCGGCTTCGAGCTGGCCGGCGATGCGATGGTGTTGGCGGTGCCGGCCTCGGTCACTGGCCTGATCGAGTTCGATCCGCTGCTGCCGGCGGCCAAACGGGCGGCACTCGGCGCGGTTCGCTTCGGACACGCGGCCAAGTTGTTCGTCGGGCTGCGGGAGCCGGCGGAGCCGAGCGCCACGCTGTCGGTGCCCGAGCGCTACTGGTGCTACACGCAGCTCGGTGCCGACGGGGAGCCCCTGCCCTATGTCGCGGCGTTCGCCGGGACCGACGCGGCTCTTCGCGCGCTGCGCGTGGCCGATGGCCCCCAACGGTGGCTTGACTCGGTGGCCGCGCTGCGACCCGACCTGAGGCTCGAGCGCTCGGTGACGCTGCTCTCGCAGTGGGACTCCGATCCGTGGGCCCGAGGCGCGTATTCGGCGCGCTCGGCTCTCTCGCCGATGGACGACGTCGAACTCGCACGGCCGGTCAGTCGGGTCGTTTTCGCCGGCGAGCACACGGCCGGGGCGTGGCACGGGCTGATGGAAGGGGCGCTGCGCAGCGGTACCCGTGCCGCCCGGCGGCTGCTCGCGGGTCCCGGCGAAAGCACGCCGGGACCCGCCTGAGCGTCAGCCGGTGACCGCAGGCGCCGCGGGCAGGCCCAGCATCGCCCGCTCGGCGTCGTCGGGCATGGTGGGAGTGTCCTCCCGCATGTGCATCGATTCCTTGTCCTGCACCACGCGGCGGTAGAAGAACAGCACCAGCGACCCGGCCAGCACTCCGATGCCGATCCAGAAGTCGGTCCACGTTCCGTAGCCGTTCAGCTTCGGCGCCAGCGCGCCGACCACCAGGAACACCGCATTGAGCGCGCACAGGAAGCCCGCGATCGGCAGCCAGCCGCGCGCGACCTTGATCGGGCGTGGCCAGTCGGGTCGATCTCGGCGCAGGAGCAGGAATCCGCTGAGCGCGAACACGTGGGCCAGCACGTAGCCGATGTTGCTCATGTACAGGATGGCTAGGTTGGACTTGATCAGGATGACCAAGGCGATGTTCACGAACAGATCCAGGGTCATCGCGCGCGCCGGCACGTGGAAGCGGTTCAGCACGCCGAACTGCCTGATCGTCATGCCGGCACGGGAGATCCCGAATAGGGCGCGTCCGGCGTCGGCGGTCGAAGTGGTCATCGACAGGAGCAGGCTGGCGATGATGCACACGGTGAAGAAGCCGGCCGCCCCGTGGCCGACAATCGTCTGCATCGCCGTGGTATAGAACTGGCCCTCCGCGGTGGCGGACGGGACCGCTCCGGTCACGCCACCCAGCCCGAGCGGAAGCAGCAGGCAGACGAGCAGCATGAACATGGCGGCGCTGCGCAGCGCCATGTGCGTGTCCCGCTCGCTCTTGTACTCGGGCGCAAATGTCGCGCACGCCTCCGTCCCGTACGCCGACCACCCGAGGATGAACATATAGACCAGGGCCAGCTTGATCCCGCCCCACGGTCCGGTGAAGGTGGCATGGACGTTGGACGAGTGCCAGTCCCCGGTGATGTACGGCCCGACGATGAACAGCGCCAGCGGGATCATCAGCAGGGCCGCGCAGGCGTAGGTGAACCACACCGCCAGTCGCAGGCCGAAGATGTTGAACGCCCAAACGAACAGGATCGTCCCGATCGCGATGAAATGGGGGAGACCGAGATGGTTGGAGAAGATCGTCACCGTCCAGGTCGACTTGGGCCACCACTGGGCCGCGGCCAGGTCGCCGATGATCTTGCCGAAGATCGAGAGCACCACCGACCAGCCGATCCAGTAGCCGAATGCGGCCAATGGACCGACCAGCGTTGTGTAGCGCCGCCAGCCCTCGTGCGCGTACAGCGAGATGCCACCGCTGCGATGCCCGAACATGGTCGCGGGCTCGGAGTAGATCCACGCCTGCAACATCCCGATTGCCGCCGAGAGGCCCCACAGGATCATCGACCCCGCGGCACCGAAGATCCCGAGCGTAAAGCCGAGGCTTCCGAGCAGGAAGCCCGGGTTGCACAGCGCGATCACAAAGCCGTCCCACCAACGCAGGGTCTTGAGGAGCTGTACCTCCTCGACAGTGGCTGTGGCCAAGACTCAACCCTCCCTGGGACTGCGTGCCCCGGTCGCCGAACAGGTGCATCTCAGATCGTGTACGCGAGCGATGCGGTCTTATACCAGTTTGTCTAAACGTGGTCAATCGGGTGCACGCACGTGCCGCGTGCGATCATGGATCGGCGATGGCTTCGGCGACCGACATCGGCAGCATCGACGCCGCGGCGGCGGCCGCGGGTCGCCGGCGTCGGCGCCCGGTCCTGCTCGGCACGCTGTCGGTCCGGGTCGACGCCGAGGCCGAACGGGTCGCGGTGGAGAGCGCGCTGGAGACCGGCAGTCCGCTGATCCTGGCCAACATGCTGACCCTGCGCCCGTATCTGCTGACCGCGTTGCTGGCGCCGGAATACGCCACGCTGCCGCACGAGGAGGACCTCGAGGCGGTCCGCGCCAGCGCGGGCCGGGCGGCGGCGCTGGGTATCCGGACCGAGCTCCTGCGCATCTCGACGCCGCGGCCGATCAAGGCGCTGCTCGAGCTCGTTCGCGATCGCGACCCGGGACTGCTGGTGTTCGGCCCTGACCGCACCCTGCTTCCGACACGCCGCTATCGCGCCGCGGCCCGCGCCGTGCGGCGTGACGCGCCGTGCCTGGTGTGGGTGGGCGAGTAGGGGTCGGCACCGGATCCCGCGGGCACGCCGGGCGCCCGGCGGTGGTTCAGGACACCACGACCAGGGCCCGGACAAGCGCTCCGCTCCGGAGAGCCGTGAGGCCGCCTGCACACCCCCGGGAGCGGTGGACAGCGAAGGGCAAATCCGCTAGAACTCCGCGCTGAACCTATTTGTTCATCGAGGGAGCAGTTGGAGGGAGAGCCCGTGCCGCGCGACCCGAAGTACGACATCCTCTTCGAGCCGATCCAGCTCGGGCCAAAGACGCTCAAGAACCGCTTCTACCAGGTCCCTCACTGCATCGGCGCTGGCTCGGAGAGGCCCGGCTTTCAGGCCTACCACCGAGGCATCAAGGCCGAGGGCGGGTGGGGCGCGTGCTGCACGGAGTACTGCTCGATCCACCCCGAGTCAGACGACACCTCACGTGTCTCGGCCCGGATCTGGGACGAGGGTGACGTGCGCAACCTGGCCGCGATGTGCGACCGCCTGCACGAGTTCGGCGCCCTGGCGGGCATCGAGCTGTGGTACGGCGGACCCCACGCCCCCTGCATGGAGAGTCGGGCCACACCGCGCGGACCTTCGCAGATAGCCTCAGACTTCGAGCTGAACATCTTCCCTCGTTACATGGATAGGGACGACATCGAGACCGTCCAGCAGATGTACGTGGATGCCGCGCTGCGCGCGCGTGACGCCGGCTTCGACATCATCTACGTGTACGGCGCGCACGCCTATCTGCCGTTCCAGTTCCTCTCGCCGTTCTACAACCGCCGCACCGACGAGTACGGCGGCTCGTTCGAGAATCGTGCCCGCTTCTGGCGCGAGTCGCTCTACAAGGTCCGGGAGGCTGTCGGCGACGATTGTGCGATCGCGTCCCGGTTTGCCGTCGACCATCTGCTCGGCCCGGCCTCGATTCAGGTCGGCGAGGACGGGATCCGGTTTGTGGAGCACTGCAACGACCTCGTCGACCTGTGGGACTTCACGGTCGGCGACATCGCTGAGTGGGGCCAGAACGCGGGTCCGTCGCGCTTCTTCGAGGAGAACCACGAGAAGCCATTCACCGGGCAGGTCAAGGCCGGAAACCATACCGACAAGGCCGTCGTCGGCGTCGGGCGAATCACCAATCCCGACACGATGGTGGCGATCATCAACTCCGGGCAGTACGACATCATCGGCGCCGCGCGCCCATCGATCTCTGATCCGTTCCTGCCCCAGAAGATCGACGAGGGCCGGCTGGAGGACATCCGCGAGTGCATCGGCTGCAACCAGTGCATCTCCCGCTGGGAGATCGGCGGCCCGCCGATGGTCTGCACCCAGAACGCCACCGCCGGCGAGGAGTATCGTCGCGGCTGGCATCCGGAGAAGTTCCACCCGGCGACCAACCGCGACAAGGGCGTGCTGGTGGTCGGGGCCGGTCCGGCGGGCATGGAGTGCGCGATGGTGCTCGGCAAGCGCGAGATGTCGGCCGTGCACCTGGTGGAGGGCGCCAAGGAGATCGGTGGCAGCGTGAACTGGATCTCCAAGCTCGGGCACTCCGACGGCAAGGAGAACCTGTTCCGCGGAACCGCACGGGGCTTGGGCGAGTGGAGCCGGATCGTCAACTACCGCCAGATCCAGCTCGACAAGCTCGGCAACGTCGAAGTGCACCTGAACTCCCGGCTGAGCGCCGAGGAGGTGCTCGACTACGGCGCCGAAATCGTGATCGTGGCCACCGGCTGTCACTACGCTACCGACGGACTCAACGCCGCGACGCACGCGCCGATCCCCGGCGCCGACACCGCGCTGGACTGGCAGCTGACCCCCGACCAGGTCGTCGCCGGCGTCAAGCAGATCGGCAAGCGCGTGCTCGTCCTCGAGAACGAGGGCTATTTCATGGGCGCCTCGGTGGCCCAGAAGTTGGCCGGTGCGGGCCACGAAGTGCAGCTGGTGACCCAGGCCGGGGACATCGCCGGCTACATGGAATACACGCTCGAGGCGCCGATGCTCCACCGTGACCTGCACCGACTCGGGGTCGGTATCCACACTTACACGATGCTCGAGCGGATCGAGCCCGGCGTGTGCCACGCCTACAACGTCTGGAACCCCGCGCACAAGGAACAGCTCGAGGTCGACACGGTCGTGCTGTGCACGGCCAGACTCTCCGACGACGAGCTCTATCGCGAGTTGAAGTCCGACCCCGCACGGCTGGCGCAGGAGGGGATCGAGGCCGTCTACGTGATCGGCGACGCCTCGGCGCCGCGGATGATCGTCGACTCGGTCTTCGATGGCCATCGTCTGGCGCGGGAGATCGATTCGCCCCATCCCGAGATGCCGCTCCCGTTTATCCGCGAACGTCGCCTGTGGGGCGACACGACGAACGAGGACTACCGCACGCAGCTGCTGAACACGGTCGATGTGGCCTAACACGTGAAGATCGTCGTCCCGGTCAAGCAGGTGGCGGCGCTCGACGACGACTTCGAGTTGCTCGACGATGGCTCTGGCGTGGATCCCGACTTCCTGGAGCGCGATCTCAACGAATGGGATGCGTTCTCGCTCGAGGCCGCCCTCCAGCTCCGCGAGGCCGCCGAAGGCGGAGGTGAAGTGGTCGTGCTCACCGTCGGGGACGAGGGATCGGAGGAGGCGCTGCTCGGCTGCCTGGCGCGGGGGGCCGACCGCGCGCTGCGAGTGTGGAGCGATGAGTGCCGGGATGCCGATCCGCTCGCCGTGGCGCGCGTCCTGGCGGCCGCGGCCGAACGTGAGGAGCCGGACCTCGTGCTCTGCGGCGTGCAGTCCTCGGACGCGGTCAACGGGGCCACGGGGGTGGCGCTGGCGGGCTATCTCGAGTTGCCCCACGTGGCGGTGGTCAAGCAGATCGAGTACGTGGCCGCCGAGTCCACCGCGACGGTCAAGCGGGAGCTCGAGGGCGGCCTGGTCGAAGTCCTGCGCGTGCGTACGCCGGCGCTGTTGACGATCCAGACCGGGATCAACGAGCCCCGCTACGCGAACCTCCGGGCGATCAAGCAGGCGCGCGAGAAGCCGCTCGAGGTATCTACGCCGGAGCAGATCGGCCTCAAGGCGGAAGCGCTGGCCGCCGCCGCCGGCTCCCGACGGCGCAGGCTGCGGCCGCCTGAGCGCGGCGCCGGCGCCGAAATGCTCGCCGGCTCCCCGGCCGACGTCGCGACCAGGATCGTCGAGATCGTACGCGAGCGAATGGCCTAGATGAGCGACGTCCTGGTCGTAGCGGAGACCCGCCGCGGTGAGCTGCGCGAGGTCTCGCTCGAGCTCCTCGCTGCCGCGCTCGGCGTCAAGAACGCCTTTGGCGGGCGCCTACTCGTGGCGGTGCTCGACCACCAGCCCGAGCGCTTCGTGCCGGCGTTGTCCGTCGACGGGGTCGACGAGCTGCTGCTTGTGAGCACGCCGACCGAGCACTTCGAGGCCCACGTGTCCCAGCGGGCGCTCGAGGAGCTGATCGAGGCCGAGCGTCCGGGGCTCGTGCTCCTCGGCCACACAATCGACTCGCTCGGCTACGGGCCGGCCGTCGCGGCCCACCGCGGCCTGGGCTTCGCCAGCGACGTGACCTCACTGGCCTGGGAGGATGGACCGTTAGCCGGACGCGGCGCGTACGGCGACAAGCTGGTAGCGGAGCTCGAATTCCCGGGCAAGGACTGCACGCTGCTGCTGGTGCGCCAGGGCACGTTCGAACCGGTGTCCGCAGGGCCTGGATCGGCGCCCAACCGCACCGTGGAGCTCGCGCTCGACGGGGTGGCGGCGACCGAGCACATGAGCTTCGAGGAAGTGCAGGACTCTGGCGTGGACATCACCAAGGCGCCGTTCCTGGTCTCGATCGGCCGCGGCGTCGAGGACCGCGACGAGATCCCGCGCTTTGAGGCGCTGGCCGAGCGACTGGGAGCGACTCTGAGCGTGTCACGCCCGCTGGTCGACGCCGGCTGGATGCCGAACGCTCGCCAGGTTGGGCAATCGGGGAAGACCGTCAAGCCGCGGGTCTACCTGGCGCTGGGGATCTCGGGCGCAGTCCAGCATCTGGCGGGGATGCGCACGGCCGAGACGATCATCGCCGTCAACACCGATCCGGAGGCGCCGATCTTCGGCGTTGCCCACTACGGAGTCGTGGCGGATCTGTTTGAGATCGCGGACGAGCTGGAGCAGGTGCTGGACTAGTGGCACCCCATCGAGCTTCGCGGCGGCATCGGTAGTGTCGGGAGGCTAGACGCCGTGGCGCTCCTGATCGCGGCCACCAAGACGCGCCCGGTCTTCTGGCACCTCCCGGTCGGTCTGAAGATCGTCTGGTACTTGCTCGCGGTGCTGTCGGTCGGGGTGTTCATCTACGGCGTGCTGCGGCCGATCGCCAAGTACCGCCGCGGGCACGGCGGGCCGTGGCCGCCGTGCCCGCGGCGCGAGCTGCCCCGCCGCCTGGGCGTGGGCGCCCGGCTGCTGTTCTCCCATGCGACGATCGCGCGTCGTGACCGCACTGCGGGGTGGGCGCACCGCGGCATCTTCTACGGCTTCATCGTGCTGTTCGCGGGGACGGTAATCCTCGGCTTCGACACCGACTTCACATCGCCCGTGTTCGGATGGAGCTACTTCCATGGGGACTTCTACCTCGTCTATAAGGAGGTCCTGAACCTGCTCGGCGCCGCGCTGGTGCTGGGGGTGCTGGTGATGATGGCCCGCCGCGCGATCGCCCGGCCGGCCAAGCTCGACTACGCACGGCCGGATCGGGCTGCCGGTGACCCGCAGTACGACCGGCGGGTGTACAGGATCGGGGACTGGTGGTTCGTGATCGCGCTGCTGGTGATTGCGCTGACCGGCTTCGTGCTCGAGGGAGTTCGGATTCAGATGGACCACCCCGGTTACGGCGCGACACAATTCGGCGGCTGGGTGATCGCCCAGGCGCTGAGCGGCGTGAACCAGGCCACGCTGGCCGGGCTGCGTCACGGTCTGTGGTGGTTCCACGGACTGCTGGCGATCATATTCGTGGCCAGCATCCCCTACACCAAGGCCGCGCACATGCTGACCAGCTTTCTGTCGCTGTCGCTGCGCGATCCGCTGGCCGGAAAACGGCTGCCCGCGATCCCCCCGGAGCGTGCCGCCGAGCCGGCCGGCTACGGGACGCTGCACGACTTCAGTCCGCTGCACCTGCTGCAACTCGACGCCTGCACGAAGTGCGGCAAGTGCCACGAGGCGTGTCCGGCCAACGCCACCGGGCGCCCGCTGTCCCCGCGCGATGTGATCCTCGAGTTGCGCGAGCAGTCGAACCATGCGAGCGCAGGCCTCGGCGGCCTGCTCGGGGCCCTGGTCGATGGCACTGCGGACGGCGATGGTTTCAAGGCCGGGGTGATCGGTCCGGACGGCGTGCGCGCCGAGACGGTGTGGTCATGCATGCAGTGCAACGCGTGCGTGGAGGTCTGTCCGGTGGGGATCGAGCAGGCGCCGATCATCAACCAGCTGCGCCGGCGGCTGGTCGAGGACGGGGAGCTCGACTCCAACCTGCAGTCGACGCTGGAGGTCATCCACAAGTCGGGCAACTCGTTCGGTGAGAATCGGCGCAAGCGCGGCCGCTGGACCAAGGAACTCGACTTCGTGGTCACCGACGCGCGCAAGCAACCGGTCGACGTCCTGTGGTTCGTCGGTGACTACGCTTCGTTCGATCCGCGCTCCCAGCGGGTCACCCGTTCGCTGGCCCGCCTGCTGCGCGCGGCCGGGGTGGACTTCGGAATCCTGTATGAGGGCGAGCGCAACTCGGGCAACGACGTCCGGCGTGTCGGCGAGGAGGGACTGTTCGAGTCGCTAGCCGAGCAGAACATCGCGGCGATCTCCGGCTGCGAGTTCACGCGCATCGTGACCAGCGACCCGCACTCGCTCAACACGCTGCGCAGCGAATATCCCGACCTCGGCGGCAGCTGGACCGTGGTGCATCACACGGCCCTGCTGCTGGAGCTGATCGAAGCGGGCGCTCTGGAAGTGGCCGACCGCCTCTCCTACCGGGTGACCTATCACGACCCGTGCCATCTCGGACGTTTCCAGGGTGAGTACGAGGGTCCGCGGCGGATCCTGGAACTGCTGGGCTGCGAGCTGGTCGAAATGCCCCGCAACCGCGACAACTCGTTCTGCTGCGGGGCCGGTGGCGGACGGATCTGGATCGCCGACCAGCCGGGCCAGGAGCGCCCGTCGGAGAATCGCATCCGCGAAGCGGTGGACCTCCCGAAGGTCGAGCTGTTCGTCGTATCCTGCCCAAAGGACGTAACGATGTACGAGGACGCGATCAAGACCTCGGGCAATGCAGAGCGGATCGAGCTACGGGAGCTGACCGAGTTGATCGAGGAGGCGCTGGTGCACAGCGGCGAGCTCCTCCGCGCTTGATCGGCGCTCCGGCTCGCCGGGGCTTGGGTCCGCCGGCAATAAGTTCTCGACGAACCCTCAGCTACGCGGACGGCGCTTCTCGGTGTCATAGAGCGGGAACGGCGCCACCGTAGCGCTGATCACGCCGTCGCCGAGTGCGACTTCGACCTGCTCTCCGGGCTGGGCCAGATCTCGCTCGATCGCCGCCATGCCGATCACTTGCATGTCGAAGGTCGGGCTCTGGCACGGGCTGCGGAGGATCCCGACCTGGCGCCCGTCGCGCGTCACCGCAGCGCCGTACTCCGGCAACTGCTCGCCGTCGATCTGCAGCGTCATCAGCAATCGCGGAGTGCCCTGGTCCGCGATCGCCTGTAGCGCCTCGCGGCCCACGAAGTCCCCGGGCTTGTCCAACTTGATCACGTTGTCCAGCCGGACCTCGTACGGGTCGGTGTCGTGGGGGAAGTAGTCGATATCGGGGAACAGCAGCCCTGACTCGATCCGCAGCATCTCGATCGCCGAGAGACCGATCGGCCGCAGCCCATGGGGTTGGCCGGCGCGCAGCAGGACGTTCCACAGCTGCTCGGCGTTCTCGACGCCGCAGTACAGCTCAAAGCCGAGCTCGCCCGAATACCCCGTGCGTGACAGCCAGCAGGGCACTCCCCCCACACTCACGTCCTCGTGGACGAAGCGGAAGTAGCGCAGCGTGCCGACGTCGGCGCCCTCGGTGATCGGCGCCAGCACGTCACGAGCGTTGGGACCCTGCAGCTGCAGATGCGGCATCTGCGCGGTGCGGTCCTCAATCTGCACGTCGAGCCCGCGGTCAGAGGCGACCTTCTTGAACCATGCCAGGTCGGAGTCGTAGCTGGTGACCGAAAGGCAGTGGTCGTCGCCAAGGCGGAAGACGGTGCCGTCCATCACCATCTTGCCCTGTTCGTCACACAGTGCGCCGTAGCGGACCTGCCCGATCTCCAGCGCAGCCATGTCATTGGTGAACAGCGCGTCGGCCAGTGCGACCGCGTCGGGACCGCGCAGGTCCCACTTGCGCAGCGGCGACTCATCCCACAAGCTGCACGTCGTCCGCGTGGCCTGATGCTCGGCGACCGGGTCGCCGAAGTCCGCGGCCCAGGCCCAGCCCTCCCAATCCGTCCAGCTCGCGCCGGCCTCTCGCTGGACCGTGTCGAACGCCGTGCGCTGCAGATCTCCGGTCGAAATCTCACTCACCCCTCGGATTTGATGAATTTGTTCAAACGGTGCGCCGATTTATATCGCACCCGGGTTGGCGTAGCCAGGGTGTCGGCGCAGATCGCTGGCTACCTCCGGTGATGACGAGAAAATGGCACAATTGGTACAGAAATGGCTCTGTTGGCAGGCACGCCCCCGGGCTCAGCGACGGGCGCAGGGCCGGTGGGGTGCGGGGCTGGAGGCATGCGGCAGTGGCGCGCTGATCTTCGCCTACCAGTGGCCTAGTGGGCATCGCACTCGGCCTCGGCGCGGCTCTCTCCTGGGGGTTCGCTGACTACTTCGCGGCGGTTGCCTCACGCAACCTCGGCGCACTGCGCGTAGTGCTCGGCTTTCACCTCGCGGCGTTGATCCCGCTCACGGCGCTGGTGCTCGCGACCAACGCCCTGGCGCGCGTCAGCGTCGTCCAGCTGGCACTGTTCGTGCTGATCGGCGCCGTCGGCTGGATCTCGTACCTGGCCTTCTACGGCGCGCTCGAAATCGGGCCGATCTCGGTGCTGAGCCCGATCGTGTCAGGCTACGCCGCCGTCACGGTCCTGCTCGCGGTCGTGATCGCCGGTAACCGCCTGTCGCCGCTGCAGGCGACGGCTGTGGGCATCACGATCGTAGGCGCGATGTCCGCCTCGGCGGACCTTCGCGCGATCGCCCGGGCGAAGCTGGAGAGACGCTCGGCCCTCGGCTTCGCGCTCGCGCTGAGCGCGATGGCTCTCCTGGGCGCGTTCGTGTTCGGGGTGTCCTACTACCGTCAGCGGATCGGCTGGCTCGGGCCGATCTTCCTCGCCCGGGGCTTCGCGGCGCTGTTCCTGCTCGGTCACGTCCTTGCGAGCCGCGCACCGGGACGAGGCAGCGGGGCACGGTCGGGGGGCGGCGGGGGGGCGGCGGGTCGGCGATCACGGAAGCTGGTCGTGACGATCATGCTGCTCGCGTTGTTGGACACCGGCGGCTACGTTTGCTTCAACCTCGGCGTGGGGCACGCCGCCACGGCAATCGTCGCGGCCGCTTCGGCGCCATACGCGCTCGTGCCGATCGCGATGGGCGTGACACTGTTCGGCGAGCGTCCCACGCGGGCTCAGTGGGTGGGCGTCGGACTGGTGATCGCGGGCGTGGTCGTGCTCGGAGCCGTCACCTGAGCCGGGTCCCTGGCGCGGATCACGTGCGCGTGATGCTGACCTCGGTTCCGTGCACCGTGGTCGAGGCGCCCATGTCGCTCGGAACACCAGGGTTCAGGACGTTGACGTTCGCCCGCTGAGCTTCTCGCCGTGGCCAGCGTCCCTTGGGGGAGAACGCCACGCCTCGTGGCACGTCCTCGGTCAGGACGACCGCCAGCTCGAGTTCTCCGGCTGTGCTCCGCAGCAGAGCCCGATCGCCCTCGCCGAGCCCACGTTCGGCTGCGTCCAGCGGATGGAGCGCAACCGTCGCAGCCCCGATACGCCGTGCGATCTTGGGCTCATTGGTGAAGCTGTCGTTGAGCATCCAGCGCGAGGCCGGGGTCAGCAGTCGCAGGCGTCCGCCGGCCGGGCGCGGATCGGCGAGCGGAAGGGCAACGCGCGGATGCCCGTCGGCCTGCGCTCGATCGGACGCGAGCTCGATCCGGCCGCTGGGGGTCGGGAAGCGCAGATCCGCGAACTGGATCAGCGGCTCGGGATGGGGCCATACGGTGCCGCGCCGCGCCAGAGCGGCGAAGTCGAGACCGAGGCCCGTCCCCTCCAGCAGATGGGCGATCACTCCGGCGTCGGACTCCTGCAACTCGGGATCGCGCATCCCCATCGCGACTGCCAGCCGGCGAAAGATCTCCGAATTGGGCAGCGACTCGCCCATCGGTTCGGCGGCCTTGACCTGGGCGGAGAGGCTGAGGTTGAAGTAGGAAGCGACGATGTCATCGCACTCGAGGAAGCTGGCGGCCGGGAGCACGACGTCGGCAAGATCGGTGGTGTCGGTTCCGAACAGGTCGATGGCGACGGTGAACAGGTCCTCGCGGGACAGGGCCTGGTGCAGCCGCCCCTGCTCGGGGTTGGAGGCGGCGATGTTGATGTTCCAGCACAGCAGCGCGCGGGAGCGCTGGGGGTCCTCCAGGCAGCTCACGAGGTCCATGTGGCTGATTGGCTCTGGAGCGCGGCCCCCGGGGTCCGATCCGCGCACGTAGTCCTCGTCGAGCATCCGACTGGCGGTGCCGTTGAGGTAGAGCAGGCCGGTGCCCGGGCGCCCGAGGTTTCCACTCAGCGCGGCGATCTGGGCGACCGCCCGGACGGCGTTACCGCCGCGGGGCTGCCGCTGGAAGCCCTGGCCGATCCACAGCAGTGACGGACCGGTGCCGTAGCATCGCGCCGCCTCCTCGATCGCTGCCGCCGGAACGCCCGTGAGCTTCTCGCCCCACTGCGGCGTGCAGTCGGCCAGCAGCGGCTCGAGCTCCTCCAAGCCGACGCTGTGCTCGGCGAGGAGATCCGCGGCGAGCAGACCATCGCGGCTGATCACGTGGGCAAACGCGAACGCCAGCGCCGCGTCGCTGCCCGGGAACGGCTGTAGGTGGAGATCGGCGGCGCGCGCGGTCTCGGTGCGTACCGAGTCGACCACCACAATCCGTCCGGGGGCCTCGGGCAGCCAGTGCTCGTGCTGATGGGGGGCCGAGGCCGATGGGTTCGCCCCCCAGACGAGGATGCAGCTCGCGTCCCTGGCCGTGCGGGGATCAAAGCCTTCCTCCGAGGTTCCGTACAGGTAATCGAGCGCCACGTGCCCCGCCTTGTTGCAGATCGTGTCGGGGTCGACCTCGCGCGCTCCCAGGCGGCGCATGAAGCGCATCGGGAAGTGATAACCAAGCAGCGCGAACGTGCCGGTGTAGTGGGCGTTGAGGATCGTTTCAGGCCCCGGACCCTCGGCGATCGCTGACAGGCGAGCAGCGATCTGGGTCAGCGCTTGCTCCCAGGAGACGCGACGAAATCGTCCGTCTCCCTTGCGTCCGTTGCGAACCAGCGGCGTCTGCAGGCGTGCCTGCGGATCGAGCATGATTCCGTTGTAGGCCGTCGCGCACTTAGTGCACAGCCGTCCGCGGCTGACGGGATGGTTGCGGTCTCCGCGCACGTGATGGATCGCACCGTCGCGCAGCGCCACCTCGATTCCGCAGGCGTCGTAGCAGTCGCGCGGACAGGTGGTGAGGATCGTCTCGTCGACGGGCATCTTTCCCGGGCCGGCAGCGCGCTTTCGCTGTCACGTGAGCGCTGCGCTGCCGCCTACACTGCACAAATATGTGCAAGGTATTCTTAGCGGAGCAGATGACGTCTGTCCAGCCCCGCTGACGCCGATCGGGCCGTGGTTGGCGCGGCCGCGCCCACCAGGCGCCCAGCGCGTCCGCCGCTGATCGGGATCTCGGTCGGCCTGCACGATTTCGGCGACTACGCGGGGATGGGAGTGCAACGCCCGATCGTCGCGGCCGGAGGCCTCCCGGTGACGCTTGCGCAGCTGCCGGAGGCGATCGAGGTCGCGCTGGATCGCGTCGATGCTGTGCTTCTGGCTCCGGGACGGGACATCGAGCCGTGGTGCTATGGCCAGGAACCCGATCCACTCCTAGCGCCGACAGAACCACGACGTGACGAGTTCGAACTGTCGCTCGCCCCAGCCGCGCTGGAGCGGGGGCTTCCCGTGCTCGGAGTGTGCCGCGGTATGCAGGTCCTGAACGTCGCCCTGGGCGGGACCCTGGTCCAGGACGTGCGCCTACGTTCGGCATGGCGTGAGCATCCATCCGACCCTGGTTGGATCGCCTGGAAGGAAATGGAGGGCGCCGCGCTGAGCGGAGGGCAGGTCCCACCGCATCCGCGCCACCCGATCGAGGTCGCACACCCCAGCATTCTGTTTGACGCGCTGGGATCGGCGTGCGCGAGTGTCAACTCCTTTCACCACCAGGCGATCGGAGAACTGGGCCGGGGCCTGCGGGCGACGGCGGTGGCCCCGGACGGTGTGATCGAGGCCGTCGAGCTCACGGGCCGTCCCGTGCTCGGCGTGCAGTGGGAGATCCAGGAGGAGTGGCGCATCGATGCGCGCTTCCAGCGCGTGTTCGACTGGTTCATCGCGGCGGCGTGCGCGTCCAGCGAGCGCCGCGGGCTGTCGACGGTGAGGTGAGCGTCGTCGCGTTCGGCGGGACGCACGGGCGAGCCCGTGCGGGATTCAGGCGCGGCGAAGCAGCGGCTCCAGCAGCGCCCGGACCGTGGCGCGTGCGGCCGATTCATCTTCGAGGGGCAGCACGCTGTCGGGCATCAGCACGAATGACACGCCCAGACGCAGCCCCATCTCGGCCAGCACGGCCGGATCTCCGGGGAGCAGCTCGCCGTGGCGTTGTCCCTCCGTGACCAGCTCGACCAGAAACCCGCGGACCATGAAGAAGATCGCGCTGCCGTCTCGCGTCAACTCGCTGAGGAAGGCTTCGGGCTCGAGCTGCGCCAGCCGGGCCAACAGCGGATGCTCGCGGATCACTCGCAGCACCGTGATGAACAGCGTCACGGAGTGGTCGAGAAAGCCGGCCTGCGGATCGCGCGCCTGCGCAATCGTCGCCAGACATCGCCGGCATTCTCGGATGGCCAGCGCATCGACCAGCGCGGCCTTCGAGCCGAAGCGCCGGTAGACGGTCATCCGTCCCACGCCGGCCCGGGTCGCCACGTCGTCCATCGTCAGGTGACGCAGGCCGGACGCCGCCGCCAGGGCCAGGGCGGCGTCGAGTATCTGTGCCGAGACCGCGTCGTCGGAGGTCCGGACCTGGGGGTCGAAAGCGAGGGCCAGGAGCCTCGCGGTCTCGGGCGCCACCGGGCTCAGACGGCCGCGCGCGCGCCGGCGCTCGCGACTGGTGCGTCGCGTCCGAGGGGACCCCGCGCGATCGCGCCGCGCCGCAGTCGCAACTGGTCGGGGCCCATCACCTGCAGGCGTCGCGGCAGCATCGGCGTCAGCCCACGGCTGAGGCGCCCGAGCGAACGGAACGCCGTTTCGTCGCTTCGTGTCCAGGGGATGGCGAGGCGCTCGCGCAGGTGGCCGGGCAGCAGTCCGACGCCGCCCAGCCACAGGGCGCGCTGGGCCGGAAACCTGATCGCGCGCCAAGCCGGCTCGGGGAGGGGGATGGGTGGCCGGGCGGCGTTGCGCACCGACCCCAGCACACGGTCGACCGACTCCGTCCGCGTCAGCTCCTCGCGCAGCATGCGATCGAAGTAAGTGCGGAAGCCCGCCCAGTCCTCGGGCAGCTCGCCCTCTCGCACCCCGACCAGGCGTCCGAGGCCCCGGTACTCGGCGTAGAACCGCTCGCGGTGATCGGCGGACATCGGTCGCCCGAACCGCGCGTGGCCTGAGACATAGGAGTCGAGCAGCGTCGCGTGGACCCAGGCGTAGGCCTTGGGCTCGAGCGCGTAGTACTTCCTCCCGTCCTCACGCGTGCCCCGGAACTCCTTGTGGAGTTCACGCAGCCTTCGGCCGGCGGCCGCGCCCTCCGGGCCGCCATAGACGAGCAGATTGACCCAGTCCAGCGATCGCAGCAGGCGATCCCACGGTCGCGCCTCGAAGTCCGAGTAGTCCCGCACGCCGGCGCCGACGGTCGGATGGGCCACCTGGAGCAGCAGCGGATACAGCATCACCAGGTATAGGCGCGCATCGCTGCCGAAGCGCCACGCAACCGAGTCCGGGCCGGTCAGTAGTTGGTCCAGCTCAGGGCCGGCGGGGAACAGGGTGGGGGAACCCATGGTACGCAAACTACCATATGCGTACCACACGTACCAGCTGGCTCGTGTCGAATCCGGAGGCTCTTATTGGCACACTGCCAGTAAGATCTGGACGACCGGCCGCGACGACCCACAGGACCAGGAGAACCATGACGCTTCAGACCCTCACCGACGAGCAGCGCGCCTTCGTCGAGGCGATTCGCGACTTCGCCAAGCGCGAGTGCGGCACGCGGGAGCAGCGCGACGCGCTGACCGACAACGGGAGCGAGCCGCACAACCAGGAGATCTATCAGCGGATCGCCGACCTGGGCTGGCTCGGCGTGGCGATCCCGGAGCAATACGGAGGCTCGGGCGGGGGTGCCGTCGATATGTGCCTGCTGTGTGAGGAGTTCGCCCTCGGGCAGATCCCGATGGGCTTTTTCTCGGTCAGCATGATCACCGCCGGCGCCGTCGAGCGGTTCGGGACCGAGGAGCAGAAGCAGGAAATCCTGGGCGGCGTCGCGAGCGGGCGCGTCGAGGCGATCGCGATGTCAGAGCCGGAGGCGGGGTCGGACGTAGGCAGCCTCACCTGCAAGGCGGAGCGAGTCAACGGCGGCTATGTGATCAACGGCCAGAAGACCTGGATCACGGCGGCGCACGCGGCGGATCACATCCTGCTCGTCTGCCGGACTAACCGCACGGGCAACAAGCACGAGGGCCTGTCGATGATCTCGGTCCCGACCGACGTCGACGGACTCGACGTCCGGAGCATCGAGACGATGGGCGGGCGCGAGGTCAATGACGTGTTCTTCACCGACTGTCATGTGCGGGCGGACCGTTTGATCGGGCAGCAGGACCACGCCTGGAAGCAACTGATGACCGGGCTCAACCACGAGCGCCTGATCATCGCGGCGCAGGCGCTGGGCATGGCACAGCGTGCCTTCGACGATGTCCTGGCTTACGTCAAGGAGCGCAAGCAGTTCGGCCGGCCGATCGGGACCTTCCAGACCCTGGCCCACCGGATCGCGGAGCTGGCCACGGAGATCGAGTCGACCCGCCTGCTGGTCTATGACACCGCGGCCAAGGTCGACGCCAACCCGGGAACATTGTTCCCGCGCGAGGCTTCAATGGCGAAGCTGAAGGCCACCGAGGCGGCCAAGCGTACGACGCTCGAGGCGATGCAGATGATGGGCGGCTACGGCTACGCCGTCGAGTACGACATGGAGCGTCAGGTGCGGACGGCGGTGGTGACGACGATCTACGGCGGTACGAGCGAAATCCAGCGCGAGATCATCTCGAAGACCTACGGCCTCTAGCTACTCCGGGCGCCCGCGCAGCGGACGCTTTGGGATCGGGTCATCGCGGTCGTCCTCGGACGGACGATCCTCGACGGGCTGATCCTCGCGCCGGTCAAACCAGATCCCGCCCCCCCGGCCGAGCTGGTTGAGCACGCGGTTGAGGCGGAGGTAGGAGAAACCCGCCAGCAGCACCCCCGCTAGGGCCACGACGAAGGTCACGACCTCGAACGTATTCATCGCCCGCAGCTTACGCCGCCGGTCTCCGATAGATCGATACGACGGCGGCGCCCCCGAGGCCGATGTTGTGCTGCAGAGCTACCTCGACGCCGTCCACCTGGCGGGCTCCGGCCTGACCGCGCAGCTGCCAGGTCAGCTCCGAGCACTGGGCCAGCCCGGTGGCGCCGAGCGGATGGCCCTTGGAGATCAGGCCTCCTGAGGGATTGACCACCGGCCCCGACCCCCCGTAGGTCGTCGCCTTCGTCTCGACAAGCCTGTGGCCCTCGCCCTCCGGCGCGAGTCCGAGCGCCTCGTAGGTGATCAGCTCGTTCGCGCTGAAGCAATCGTGCAACTCCACCACCTGTACGTCTTCGGGTGCGACCGCGGCCTCTTCGTACGCCTGGCGCGCAGCCTCACGGCTCATGTCGTAGCCGACGATCTTGATGCAATCGGCGTGCTCGTCAAAGCTGCTCCGGAGGTCGGTGACCATTGCCTGGCCCACGATCTCGATCGCCTGATCCCACAGCTCGTGCTGATCGACGAACCGCTCCGAGACGACGATGGCGGCGGCTGCGCCATCGGACGTCGGTGAGCACTGCAGCTTGGTCAGCGGTTCGTGGATCATCGGTGCGTCGCGAATCTCCTCGAGCGTGTACTCGGTCTGGAACTGGGCGTAAGGGTTGTTGGCCGAGTGCTTGTGGTTCTTCCACCCGATCCAGACGTAGTGCTCGGGTTTGGAGCCGTACTTCGCCATGTGATCGCGGCCCGCGTTGCCGAACATCTGGGGCGCGAACGGCGAGCTCTCCGGGTCGCGGATCTCGAACATCCGGGCCAGGTGCTTGTCGAGGGCGGGCGTGCGGTCGGTGTACTTCATGCCCAGCGAGCCACGCTCCATCTTCTCGAAGCCGATCGCCAGGGCGCACTCGGCGAGGCCGCCCTTGACCGCCTGGCGGGCCAGCATCAGCGCGCTCGAGCCGGTCGAGCAGTTGTTGTTGACGTTCATCACCGGTATTCCGGTCAGGCCGAGCTCATAGATGGCGCGCTGGCCGTAGCTCGAGTCGCCGTACACGTAGCCCGCGTACGCCTGCTCGATCGCGCTGAACGGCACCCCGGCGTCGGCCAGCGCCCGCTCGCCGGCCTGCTTGGCCCAGTCGGGGTAGTCGCCCTCCTTGGTGCCGGGCTTGTCGAACTTCGTCATCCCCACCCCGACCACGAACGTCCGGTTGCCCATCACGCGCTCGGTTCGTTCGCGCCAGTGGTTTGCTCGACGGCCGGCAGCACGTCCCGGACGATGCTGAGAAAGCCCTCCACCAGCAGCACGTGCGCCTGTTCTCGCGTCAGCCGCCCCCGCTCGAGCCACTCCACGCTCGCCGCCTCGGCTAACCCGCCGTACGCGCGCACGGTCGCGCGAAGGTGCGGCGGGGCCTGCGAGGCCTCATAGGTCTGCAGCGCCTCGATCAGGCGATCGGCGGCCTGCTCGCGCGCGTCCTCAAGGATTTCCTCGACCTCGGGATCGCGGCCCAGGCCGCGGGCGCCAATCGCCGCCAGCCAGGTGCCGCGGTTGCGCTCGAGCATCTCCAGCCAGCGGTCGACGCCCTCGGTGATCACCAGCTCGACGCCACGCCCGGGGCTCTGCAGCGGCACTGGGTTCGAGGGCATCCGCATCACGGCTCGGACCACCTCCAGGTAGAGGTCCCGCTTGGTTCCGAAGTAGTGATGCAGGAGTCCCCGGGCCACGCCTGCCTCCCGCGCGATCTCCGAGGTTGAGACCGATGAGTAGTTGCGCTCGGAGAACAGCCTGCGCGCGCAGGCGAGGATTTGCTGGCGGCGCTCGTCGTGGTCGAGGCGCTGCCACCGCGGGGCCGGGGAGGTGGCCATCAGCGTGTCAGGCTAGCAAAGTTGGCAGAGCGCCAATTAGGGGTCGACGAGCGTTTAGTTGGGTCGGCGCGCGGCGCGGGCGGGTCCAAACGGCGCGTTTCGGGAAGCGCTCATCGACGGCTCCCCGTGGGCTGAAATTGGTTTGATGACGCACCGCGCGGAGCCTGGATGTCGATGAAATCGCCGGAGCACGAATGATCGCCGCGCGGTCGAGCGCAACCGCGAGTTGATGCCGGGGGGAGCGAGTCGAGCGTGGCTATCGCGTGCTGCGCTTTGCCCAGTGGGCCGCTGGCGCGGGTGCAGGCTGATTCGCCGGCTACGACGTCATCCCGGTGAACTGACCTCCGGTGATGTTCAGCACCTGGCCACTGACGAAGTTCGCCCACGGGGAGCAGAGAAAGAACACTCCGCCCGCGGCCTCCTGTGGCGTGCCGGGGCGACCGAGCGGGATCAGCATCGAGGCCATGCCGCGGAGCTGATCCGGGATCCCGAGCTGCACCCGCTCGCCGCCGATCTCCATCGTGTTCGCTTCGTCCTTCGAGGCGGTCAGGCGTGTCTCGATGTAGCCGAAGGCCACCGCGTTGACGTTGATCTTGAACTGACCCCACTCCTTGGCCAGCGTCTTGGTCAGTCCCACCACGGCGGACTTGCCGGAGGAGTAGTTGGCCTGGCCGGCGTTCCCCATCGTGCCGGAGATGGAGGAGACGTTGACGATCTTGCGGAACACCTCGAGGCCCTGCTCGCGCTCCTGCTTGGCCGGCTCGCGCATGTGGGGAGCGACCGCCCGGCACATCCGGAAGGGGACGATCGAATGGATGTCGAGCATTCGCTGGAACCACTCGTCGCTCATCTTGTGGATCGGCGCGTCGAGCGTGTAGCCGGCGTTGTTGACCAGGATGTCGACCTGGCCCCACGCGTCGATCACATTCCGCACGAGCTGGTCAGGAACGCCCTCCTTGGTCAGGTCGCCGCCGAACACGAGAGTGTCGCCGGAGATCTCGGAAGAGGTCTGCTCGGCGACGTCGCTGTCGAGATCGTTGATCAGCACCTTCGCGCCCTGCTCGGAGAGGAGCTCCGCCGTCGCGCGGCCGATGCCGCGGGCTGAGCCGGTCACGATCGCGACCTTGCCGTCGAGGACTGCCATGTCAGTTGCCTTTCGTTGAACTGCTGAAGCGTGGGCATGATGTCAGTGGCGAGGGGTTGGTGTCGCGCTGGCAGCGGATAGAGTCCGCCGGCAGATGAACGCAAAGGAATGGCTCGCCGCCTACGCGCAGAAGCTCGGCACCGACCCTCCGACCACCGACGAGTTCAGGGTGCTGCTCGACCTGGCCGGCGTCGCCGCTCACTCCTCCGAGCGCGTGGCCGCGCCCGTGTCGTGCTGGCTGATCGCCAAAGCCGGGGTGGCGCCGGGCGAGGCGCTGCGTCTGGCTCGTGAAGTCGGCAGCGATGGCTGAGCGCGAGTACGACATCGTCCTCTTCGGTGCGACCGGATTCACCGGGGCGCTGACCGCTGAGTACCTGGCTGAGAACGCGCCGGCGGGCACCCGGGTGGCTCTGGCCGGGCGGAACATGAAGAAGCTGCAGGACGTTCGCGACCGGGTCAGGCCGGCTGGCGCGGACAGCGTCGAGCTGCCTCTGCTCACAGCCGACGTGACCGACCCTGACTCGCTGCGTGCCATCGCGCAGGCGGCGCGCGTGGTCATTACCACCGTGGGGCCGTACATCAACTACGGCGAGCCGCTGGTGGCGGCCTGCGCCGCCGCCGGCACGCACTATGTGGACCTCACCGGCGAGCCGCTGTTCGTCGACCTGATGTGGATTCGTCACCACGAGGCGGCCGAGCGCAGCGGCGCACGCATCGTCCATTCGTGCGGGTTCGATTCGATCCCCTACGACCTCGGCGCGTTGTTCACCGTGCAGCAGTTGCCCGAAGGCGTCCCGATAAGGCTCGAGGGATTCGTCCGCGTAGGCGGGACGTTCTCCGGTGGTACCTACCAGTCGGTGCTCGAGATCATGGGTCGGCTGGGTGAGAGTTTCCGCGTCGCCCGTGAGCGCCGGCAGCTGGAGCCCAAGTCTCCAGGCCGGAAGGTCAGGGGAGTAGCAGGAACGCCGCATCGCGATTCAGCCGCGGGCGGCTGGGTGGTCCCGTTCCCGACCATCGACCCTCAGACCGTGCTGCGCTCGGCGCGCGTGCTCGAGCGCTACGGACCTGATTTCACCTACAGCCACTACCTCGTCGTCCGGCGCCTCCCCGTGCTTGCCGGAATGGCGATGGGCGCGGGATCGGTTCTCGCGCTGGCTCAGCTCCCGCCGGCGCGGAGGGCGATGAAGAAGCTCAAGAGCTCCGGTGAGGGCCCATCGCCCCAGCAGCGAGCGACGAGCTGGTTCAAGGTCCGAATGGTCGGCGAAGGCGGCGGTCAGCGCGTCGTGACCGAAGTCTCTGGCGGTGACCCGGGCTACACGGAGACCTCGAAGATGCTGGCGCAGTCGGCACTGTGCCTTGCCCACGACGACCTGCCAGAGCGTTCCGGGCAGCTCACCCCCGCGGTGGCCATGGGACAGCCACTGATCGACCGTCTCCGAGGTGCCGGCATCCAGTTCCGGGTGCTCGCGCAAGACTGACCGGTCATGCGTGCGACATCAGCCGAGGCGACCCACGCCGCCAACGAGGCGTTTGGGCGTCATCCCGGACATCGCGCTCTGCATGCCCGCGGGGCTTTGCTGAAGGGCACCTTCACCGCCACCGCCGCGGCGGCTGCGCTGACCCGGGCCGGACACATGCAGGGCACCCCGGTCCCGGTCACGGTCAGAGTGTCCAACGCGGGCGGGGACCCGGAGATTCCGGACTACGTCCCGGACGTCCGCGGGCTGGCGGTCAAGTTCTATCTTCCGGACGGTTCCCGGAGCGACATCGTCGCCCAGAGTGCTCCGCGGTTTCCGGTGCACACACCGGAGGCGTTTCTCGAGTTGCTGCGCGCTCAGAAGCGCTCGCCCGCGATGGCCTGGAAGCTCCCGTTGTTCCTCGCCCGCCACCCCGAGGCGATCATGCGACTGCCGCTGAATTTGCCGGCGCTGCGGCCGGTCCAGAGCTACGCAACCTGCCGCTACTACGCCATCCACGCCTACCGGTTTCTGGACGCGGGCGGCTCCCCACATTTCGTGCGCTACACGTTGCTGCCGGCGGCCGGAGACCAGCGGCTGAGCGCGCGCGAGGCCAAGCGCCGGGGTGCCGAGTACCTGCAACAGGAGATTCGCGAGCGAGTGGCCCGCGAGCCGATCCGCTTCGACCTCGAGCTTCAGATCGCTCAACCGGGTGACAACGTCGACGATCCCGGCTCTACGTGGCCGAGCCGGCGACAGCGGATCCGCGCCGGCACCCTCGAGCTCACGGGGCTCGAGACCGAACGGGAGACGGGCGGTGACGTCTTGGTGTTCGATCCCAGCCGCGTCGTCGATGGGATTGAATGCTCGGAAGATCCTGTGCTGCGGTTCCGTCCCGCCGCCTATTCCGATTCGGTTACCAAGCGCACGGAGGTCTGATGGCAGATAAGTGGACAGCGGCGGACATTCCCGACCAGGCGGGTCGCCTGGCGGTGGTCACCGGGGCCAACAGCGGGCTCGGTCTGATCACCGCGCACGAGCTGGCCCAAGCCGGGGCCACGGTGGTGATCGCGTGCCGGAACCTGGACAAAGGGCAGCAGGCGGTGGACCGGATCCGGCGCTCGGTGCGCTCAGCCCAGCTGGAACTCCGTCAGCTCGACCTGGCCGACCTCAGTTCGATCAGCGCGTTCGCCGACACGCTGGGCTCCGAGCACGACAAGCTGGATCTGCTCATCAACAACGCCGGGTTGATGGCGCCACCGCGAACGCTCACGCGCGATGGCTTCGAGAGCCAGATCGGCACCAACCATCTCGGCCATTTCGCGCTCACCGGCCGGCTGCTGAAGCTGCTCCTGGCCGCACCCGACCCGCGCGTCGTGACCCTGTCCAGTGGCGGGCACCGGATCGGCAAGATCAACTTCGATGACCTGCACTCCGAACGGCGTTACAACAACTGGCTGGCCTACGGGCAGTCAAAGCTGGCCAACCTGATGTTCTGCTTCGAGCTCCAGCGTCGCGCCACGGAGGCCGGGGTCGCGCTGCGCAGCGTGGCCGCCCATCCGGGTTACGCCGCGACCAACCTCCAGTTCGCCGGACCGAGCCGCTTCTACGAGAAGGCGATCGGGGCGTTGGGCAACAAGCTCATCGCGCAGAGCGCGGAGATGGGAGCGCTACCGAGCCTGTACGCCGCAACCATGGATATCCCCGGCGGCACGTTCGTCGGGCCCGATGGCGTGGCGGAGCAACGCGGCTACCCGCACGTGGTCAGCGCGGCCGGCAAGGCCTACGACGAGCAGGCCTGGGGCAAGCTGTGGTCACGTTCCGAGGAGCTCACCGGCGTGGACTACGAGTTCGCCTCCGCGAGCGCCGTGTGAGCACACTGCGCAGCGAGGGCGGCGCGGTGCTGGAATGGGCGGCGAGCTACCTCGAGCGCGTGCGGGAGCTCCCGGTACTGGCCCAGGTCAAGCCCGGGGAGATCCGCGAGCGGCTGCCGACGGTCGCACCTGAGCACGGCGAACCCTTCTCGGCGGTGCTGAGGGATCTCGACGAGGTGCTGCTGCCGGGGGTGACCCACTGGCAGCACCCACGCTATTTCGCCTACTTCGCCACCAGCGCCTGCGAACCGGCGATCCTGGCTGAGCTGCTGGCCGCGACGCTCAACTCGGTGGCGATCCTGTGGCGCACCGCTCCCGCGGCGACCGAGCTCGAGGAGGTCGTGCTCGACTGGACAGCTGAGCTGCTGGGCCTGCCGAGCGGCTGGCACGGCCACATCGAGGACAGCGCCTCGACCTCGACGCTGGCCGCGATCATCGCCGCGCGTGAGGGCAGCGGGCGTGAGGAGGTCGTGTGCTCCGAGCACGCCCACTCGTCGGTGGAGAAGGCGGCGCGAATGTTGGGGATGCGGTTGCGCAAGGTGGCGGTCGACGAGGACTTCCGGATGCGTGCCGACGCGCTCGGCGATCTCGGCGAGGCCGCCGCCGTGGTGGCGACCGTGGGCACGACGGCCACGACGGCCGTCGACCCGATAGCGGCTATCGCCGACGCATGCGCGGCCGCCGGCACGTGGTTGCATGTCGACGCCGCCTACGCCGGCGCCGCGATGGTCTGCCCGGAGAACCGGTGGGCGTTTACCGGCGTCGAGCGCGCTGACTCGCTCGTCGTCAACGCCCACAAGTGGATGCTCACACCGATGGACTGCTCGCTGCTGTGGACTCAGCGGCCTGAGGCCTTCCGCCGCGCGTTCAGCCTGATTCCGGCCTACCTGCAGACCCCGGACGCCGAGGACGCACTGTCGCTCAGCGAATACGGACCGGCGCTGGGTCGGCGGTTTCGTGCCCTGAAGCTTTGGGCCGTCCTGCGATGCTTTGGCCGCAGCGGACTGCAGGCCCACATCCGCGGCGGAATCGGACTGGCCGCCGCGTTCGAGGAGTGGGTGCGGGAGGACCCGGATTGGGAGTTGTGCGCACCCCGCTCGTTCTCCGTCGTCTGCTTCCGGCTGAGGGCCGGCAACGAGCGCAACCGCGCGCTGCTCGAGCGCGTCAACGCTAGCGGCGAGATCTTCATTTCCCACGCGGTGCTGCGCGACCGGTATGTATTGCGCATGGCGATCGGCCAGCAGCACAGCACCGAGGCAGATGTGCGCCAGGCCTGGGCCGTGCTGCGACGAGAGGCGGCCCGGCCATGAGGCAGGCGCTGCTCTCACTGCTCGCCGTGATCCCAATTCCGTTCGTGCCCACGACACCCACCTACACCGGCCACCCGGCCACCGTGGCGCCGCTCCACGGGATCGCTCGCGTGCCCCAAAACCGGTACATGGCCGCCAACGGACAGTCGGAGATCCACAACGATGCCTGGCAGACCGACGCCTACGCGTGGCCCGGGCCACTCGGGCGCTCGCCCCGGACGCTGTCCTCGATGCTGGTGCCCAGTCGCGACTGCGGGTCGATCGCCTTTGATCAGCATGGGCGTTTGGTGTCCGTCTGCGTCGGGCTCTCCGGCCCCCAGCTTTACACGTTCAACGCGAACACGCTGGCGACGCTGGCCACGTTCTCGCTGCCGCCTCGCCAAGACGTGCCCTCGAACCTGTTCCAGGACTTCACCGGCGGCGGCTACTTCTACCTGGACAACCAAGACCGGGTGGTGACCTCGACCACGACGCGGCACATCTACGTGATCGCCGAGTCCCCGCGCGGCTTCGTGCTGCAGCATGACTACGACCTCAGTCACGTGCTCACCTCGACGGAGAAGATCACCTCAGCGCTCCCTGACGCACACGGGCTGCTGTGGTTCGTGGCTCGCCGTGATGGGGTAGTCGGGACGCTCGACTTCCGGACCGGAGCGATTCGGGTGGTGCGGGTTGGCGCCGGAGCCGTCGGGGAGATCGAGAACTCGTTCGCCACCGACGCGCGCGGAGGGGTCTACATCGCCACCAATCGCACGCTGTACCGCTTCGTCGCCGGGGTTGGCGGCGTGCCCAGGGCGACCTGGCAGGTGGTCTATCCGAACAGCGGGCAGTCCAAGCCGGGCCAGGTCGACGACGGCACCGGCACCACGCCGACGGTGATGGCGGGCGGATACGTGAACATCACCGACAACGCTGACCCGATGGACATCGTCGTCTATCGCACGGCAAACCGGCTGAAGCATCGGCAGCCGCGCCTGGTCTGCCGTGTCCCGGTGTTCACGCGCGGGGCAAGCGCCAGCGAGAATTCGATCATCGTCGCGGGCCGCTCGATGGTCGTCGAGAACAACTATGGCTACCAAAGCCCGGTGTCGGTGACGGCGGGCACGCTGACCGCACCGGGCTTCACGCGGGTCGACGTGAACCGCGACGGTCGCGGCTGCCACCGCGTTTGGACCAACTCGACCGAGCGCGCCCCCACCGTCGTCTCCAAGCTGTCGCTGGCCACCGGGTTGCTCTACACCTACACCAAGGACCCGGGAGTGTTGGATCCGTGGTACTGGACCGCGCTCGACTTCCGCACCGGGCGTGTGGTGTTCAAGCAGCTGGCGGGCACCGGCAACCTCGGCTACAACAACAACTACGCCGGAATCGTCCTGTCGCAGAGCGGCACCGCGTACCTGGGCGTGCTCGGTGGCTTGATCGCGTTCAGAGACGGCACAAAAGCGTCTTGAACCGTTACAGCGGGTCGCGAGACCATCCGTCTCATGGACCGGGCTCGCGCAGTTTCTCGCGCTATGCGCGAAGAACTGCGCGTGGCGGGTCGGCAGACCGCTGTCATCACGACTCGTCAGCTGAACTCGATCGGCCTCGACCGGTCAACCATTACTCGCCGAGTCAAGGCCGGGCGGCTGCACCGCAAGCATCAGGGCGTCTACGCCGTCGGCCGACCGGACCTGCCGGTCGAGGATGAGATGCTGGCGGCGGCGCTGGCGATCGGCGAGGACGCGGTCGTAAGCCACCTCGCTGCTGCCTTTCTCTGGGGGTTCTGGACGACGCTCCCGAGGGGGCCGGTCGACGTCACGGTCCCTCGCCGTATCAGATCCCGAAAACGCATCCGGGTTCACGTGGCAGCAACGCCCCGCATCGACGTGACCCGCTGCCGCGGCGTCCCCGTTACCACCGCCGCCCGGACGCTGGTCGACCTCGCCGGGGTCGTGAGGAGCGACAAGGCGCTCCGGCGGGCAGCGCACGAAGCGGAGTCGATGCGGCTGGTCAGCGCCGCACGGCTCCACGCCCAGCTCGAGCGCACGCCGGACAAACGGCTAAACGCATTGGTTGCCACCGGCCCGCGGCCCACCCGCTCGGAGCTCGAGGACGCGGTGGATGAGCTGCTTACCCGTCATGGCGTCAAGCCCCCGCAGACCAACGTCATCGTCGCCGGATTCGAGGTCGACTTCTTCTATCCCGACCACAAGCTCGTGATCGAGGCCGACGGCGCGCGTTACCACGACACGGCAATCCGCCAGGCCCAGGACCGGCGCAAGCAGGCGATCCTCGAAGGTCTTGGTCTCCGCGTACTCAGGCTGCGCTGGGAGGACACGACGCCCGAGCGCGAGGCGCAGACCGTCGCCCGCGTCCGGCACGCCCTCTGAACAGAGCGGACTATTTGAGCTCGGCGCTCGACTTGCCCAGCAGCAGCCGGGCCACCACGAGCAGCTGGATCTGCTGCGTGCCCTCGAAGATGTCGAGGATCTTGACGTCACGCGCCCACTTCTCGAGCAGCTCGCCCTCGCCGTAGCCGATGCTGCCGGCCAGCGCGACGCACCGCAGCGCGACATCCGTTCCGACGCGCCCGGCCTTGGCCTTGGCCATCGAAGCCTGCAGTGAGTTGGGCTTGCGGTTGTCGGCCATCCAGGCGGCCTGGAGTGTCAACAGGCGGGCGGCCTCCCAATCGGACTCCATCGACAAAAACTCCGACGCCGCGGCGCTCTGGACGTGGGGCGGAGCCGCATAGTCGATCTCGATCCCGGCCTCGGTCAGCAGATCGTGTGTGCGCTCCAAAGAAGCTCGAGCTACGCCGATCGCCATCCCCGCGACGAGTGGCCGCGTGTTGTCGAAGGTCTGCATCACGCCGGCGAAGCCCTGCCTTGAGGTCTGGATCTCCGGCGAGCCGAGCAGGCTCTCCTTGGGCACGCGGCATTCGTCGAGCACGAAGTCGGCGGTGTCCGAGGCGCGGATCCCCAGCTTGTGCTCGAGCCGGTCGAGCTTCAGCCCGGGGTTGCTGCGCTCGACGACGAACGACTTGATCGCGCCGCGGCCGGCGTTGCGGTCGAGGGTGGCCCAGACCACCACGAGCTCGGCGCGCTCGCCGGAGGTGACGTAGATCTTCTCGCCGTTGAGCACGTACTCGTCGGTGCCCGCGTCGTAGCGCGCGGTGGTTCGGATGGCCGCGGAATCAGAGCCCGCCTCCGGCTCGGTGATCGCCATCGCGGCCCACTTGCCGCCGAAGCGCGCCAGCTGCTCCTCGTTGGCCACGGCGGCGATCGCCGCCTGGCCGAGACCCTGGCGGGGCATGGTCAGCAGCAGGCCGACATCGCCCCAGCACAGCTCCGTCAAGCCGAGCAGGCTGGCCATGTTCGAGCCGTTGCGGTTTCCGTTGTTCGCCTTGGCGGAGCCGTTGTCCGAGCCGCCTCCGACTGCGCCCGCGCCGGCTCCGCCGAGCGCGCCGCTCTCGTTCATGCCGTCGATCAACGCGGCCAGCATGTCGAGCTCCTTGGGGTACTCGTGCTCGGCGACATCGTACTTGCGCGAGTTGGGACGGAACACCTCGGTCGCCACCTGATGGGACTGGGTCACGAGCCCGCTGAACTTCTTGGGTACCTCCAAGTTGATTGGCATCAGAGCACCAAGGCCCCCTCCATCACACCAGCCGCCCGGAGATCCCGGTACCAGCGCTCCACCGGGTGCTCCTTGACGTAGCCGTGGCCGCCCAGCAGCTGCACGCCATCGGAGCCGATCGCCATGCCGCGCTCGGCGCACAGCCGGCGGGCGATCGCCACTTCGCGATCGAAGCTGAGCCCCTGGTCGACCCGGCTGGCGGCGCGGTAGGTGGCCAGGCGCATGCCCTCGAGCTCGATCCCGATGTTCGCGACCATGAACGCGACGGCCTGACGGTTGGAGACCGGCTCCCCGAAGGCCGTGCGCTGATTGACGTACGGAATCGCATAGTCGAGCACGGCCTGAGCGGTGCCCACGGCCAGAGCGCACCAGGCGAGGCGGCCGAGCTGGACGCATTCGCGGTAGATGTCGGGATCCCCGTCGCCGAGCAACGATCGAGCGGGTAGCTGCACGTCCTGCAACGTCAGGGTGCCGGTGCCGGCGGCGCGGATGCCCATCGCGGGCTCGGGCGCAACCAGTACGCCGGAGGTGGATGCCTCGACCACGAACAGCGCGGGGCCACGACCCTCCAGCTCCGCGGCGACGATGAACAGCTCGGAGTCGGCGGCGCGGGGGACAAGCGACTTCACGCCCTTCAGTACGTATCCGCCGTCCTCCGAACGCGCGGTGGTGGCCAGCGTGAACGGGTTGAACAGGGCTCGTGGCTCGAGCAGCGCCAGCGCGGCTGCAGGCACGTTCTCGCCCACGAATTCCGGGAGGTAGGTGGCCTGGTGATCCGCGTCGCCCCACAGACTTAGAGCAGTCGAAACCCCGGCGGGGGCCAGCGCGGCCACGGCAAAGCCCATGTCGCCATGCGCCAACGCCTCGCTCATCAGCACGGAGGTCACGGCGGAGCGTTGTTGCACCGCGCCGCCCAGCTCCTCGGGCACGCCGACCATGGTCAGCCCGAGGTCGTTGCTCTGGGTCAGCAGCTCCGCCGGGGCCGCACACGCGGCATCGGCGGCCTGGGCGGCCGGGCGCACCCTCGCCGCGGCGAAGTCCCGCACCGACTCCTGCAGCATCTGCTGCTCGTCGTCCGGAGCGAGGTCGAACAGATCGCTGCGCGTGGCCCGCGGCTGCCTGGAGGGGCTGGTGAGCTTCTGCGCCGCCGCGAACGTGCGGCCGGCACGCGCGGCGGTCTGCACCGTGGTCTTCGAGGCGCCGTGCAGGAGCCGCTCGGTGGGCTGCCGCAGTCCGAAGCGATCGACGAGGTCGGAGGAGGCGAGGCGGTTCAGGGCACGAAGCCCGACAGCCATTCCGCGTTCGGCGAGGTTCTGCTGGTCCGAGGCCACAACGCCGAAGATATCATGTGTTGTTGTGACATCAGTTGATGTCATCGGGGGAGCGAGGAAGCACTTACGCCCCTCCTACACCGCGCGGCGGATGTGCGGCGAGAATCTGGGTGAGGGATCGATCAGGGTGCTGGGGCGCAGGCCGCCACCGTGCTTCAGTGCAAGGACGTCTCCGGGCACCTCCAGCTGTTTCTCGGCGGGACGCGGTTCAACGTGATTGGGATCATGCGTCGGGTGACGCTTGATCCGGGCCTCGACCGCGGCGCATTCGTCGGGCCCCAGGTGCTCGCCCACTCGCTGGCCCCAGAACCGACCGATGGTGATCCCGCCTACGCGCGCATCAGTGTCCCGCTGGCAGCTGCTGATCGGAGCGATGGCCGGCACCCCGCGGCGAGGGCGGCGCCTCTGAGTCTGACCGACGCGCTGCGAGTGTGCTGATGGGGACGCGGCGCGGAGGGTGTGGGCGCAGACAGGGACGGCGTACCCGCGCGTCGCAGCTTCAGCTTCGGCCCGTCTGCGTGTCGATCCGGGGCCGCCCCGTGCGTCGGAGCCCAGCTGCACCACGGAGCCGCGCGCGCAGCGCCGCCGCCCCGTAAGCGGTCGCCGCCAGCCCGATGACTGCGCTGCTGGGGGGAAGCGACGCGATCGCATAACTGAGGGCCAGGCCGCCCCACATGGCGCCGACCGCGGTCAGGCCGGACAAGACGATCCCCAGCCGCGGCTGGTCGGTGAGGTGGTGCGCGGCCCCGGCCGGCGCCGCCAGCAGACCGAGCAGCAGGAGCGCGCCGACGGCCTCGGTGCTCGCCGCGGTGACCAGGGCCACGGCGGCGAGAAAGGCCACGCCAAGCGCACGAACCGGAACTCCGTGCACGGTTGCCAGCTCCGGATCGAGGGTCGAGAAGAGCAGCGGCCGGAAGGCGCCACCCACCCCCGCCGTGGCGAGGAGGCCGATCCCTGCCGCGGCCCAAGCGGTGCTGGCGGTGAGCCCGAAGATCGAGCCGGAAAGCGCGCTGATGGTGATCGTTCCCTGGCCGCCCTGGGCACTTGTGGACAGCAAGGTGATGAGCAGCATGCCCAGGCCGAGGATCCACGCGAAGACCATGCCGATGACCACGTCGTCCGCCTGTGCCCGGCGTCCGAGCGCGGCCATCGCCGCGGCCACCGCGAGCGTCGCCGCCACCAGGCCGAGCTGCTGGTTGACTCCAGCCAGCGCGGCGGCGATCGTCCCCACGAAGGCGACGTGGCTGAGGGCGTCACCGGCAAACACCTGCGCCCGCAGGACCACGAACCATCCGACGACTCCGCAGGCCAGCGCGATGAAGGTGCCGGAGAGATAGGCATTGCGAACGAACTCGTGCGAGAACATCCGCTAGGGCCGCCCGGCGATTCGGCGTCCGATCACGATCAGCACGTGGAGGCCGAGAGCGAGCGTCGTGAGGTAGAAGCCGACCGGATAGATCGAGAAGTAGGCCATCGCCAGGGCGAGCCAGACCACCAGCACCGCGAGCACGACGCTCAGCAGCAGCCCGGCAACGGGGCGGCTGGTGAGCTGCTGGGCACTGGCGGCGGGTGCCACCAGCAGCGCGAACACGAGCAGCGCGCCGGTGATCTGGCTGGTGGCGGCCACCGCCAAGCCGAGGAGCAGCAGGAAACCGATGTTCAGGGCGCGGACCGGCACTCCTCGCGCGGCTGCGACCTCGGGATCGATCGTCGCGTACAGCAGCGGCCGGCCGATCAGTGCCAGCGCGGCGAGGGCGGCGAAGGCCACGAGCGCCAGCGCCAGAACCTGACCCCTGCTCACGCCGAGAAAGGTGCCGAACAGGAGCGTCTCCGGCCCCCCCAGGACCGCGCTGTTGAGCGACAGGAACACAAAGCCGGCGGCCAGCCCGACCGTCTGGATCGTGCCGATGGCGGCGGTCTCCCGACCCGCGCTGCTTCCCTGGCGGGGGCCGCCGCCACCGATCGCCACGGCGGCCGCACCGCACGCCAGGTACAGCCCGAGCGCGCTCGGCAGCCCGGCCAGTGCGGCGCCGGTGGCGCCGGGAAACGCCATCACCGACAGGGTGTGGCCGGCAAAGCTCTGGCGCCGGAGCACCATGAACCAGCCCACCATGGCCGCCAGGACCGCCACGATCGTCCCGGCCTCGAGTGCGTGGACCATGAACGGATAGGCCAGCAGCTGGCGCACATCGGCGATCAGGTTGACCGACAGCGAGGGATTACCCGTCATCGCCGCCATGATGGTGCGGCGCCTCAGGCTGCCCGACCACCACGAGCCGGCCGTCGGCCGCGCGGAGCACCTCGACGGGCGTCCCGTAGAGCGCGGACAGCTGCTCGGCGGTGATGACCTCATCGACCGTTCCCGCCACGGCGCCGCCGCCGCCCAGGTAGAGCACGCGGTCGAGATGGGCTAGCAGCGGATTTACGTCGTGGGCTACCAGCAGCACCGCGATCTGCTGCTCGTTGGAGATCCTGCCGACCAGGGCCGCGACCGCACTCTGGTTGGGCAGGTCGAGGCCGTCGAGCGGCTCGTCGAGGATCAGCAGCTCGGGTTCGCCGACGAGCGCCTGGGCAATCAACAACCGCTGTTGCTCACCGCCTGAGAGCTCTCCGACGGGGCGCTCGGCGTAGTCGCCGGCGCCGACCAGCGCGAGCGTTTCCTCGATGTGTTCGTGCTCGGCTCGGCGGCGCGCACGGGCGGCTCGAGTGAACGCCACTGGTACCCCCCACCGGGTCCCCTCGAGCCCCAGCCGCACCAGGTCGAGGCCCCGGATCCGCGTGGTCCGGTCCAGACTTCGCCGCTGAGGCAGATAGCCGATTCGCCCGCGCGCGTCGGAGGGAGTGCACCCGAGCACGTGGATCGAGCCGGCCGCGACCGGCGCCAGTCCGAGAACGGCCTTCATCAAGGTCGACTTTCCGGCGCCGTTGGGTCCCAGCACGGCGACAAACTCGCCGGCTCGCAATTCGAGCTCGACATCGCGGAGGATCTCCTGGCCGCCACGCTCGAGCGCGACGCCTTCCAGCGACAGCGACAGCGCCGGCTCGGCATGGCCGGCCGCGGCGGCGGCGTGGGGGACGCCGATCATCGCCCGGTCGTCTGGGCGAGGGCTCGGCGGAGTCCGTTCAGCTGAGCGACCTGCCATTGCTCGAAGCTGAGGCTCGCGGGGGACAGCGTCTCGGTGATGGTGACGACCGGGATCCCGTGGGCGCGCGCGAGCGCGGTCAGCCGCTGCACCTGGGAGGTGGCGTTCTGGACGTTGTACACCCACAGCTTGATCTGGTGGGAGGTGATCTGCTGCTGGGTCTCGATCGTGTCCTGGGCACTGACGTCGGTCCCCTCGGTGATCGCCTTCATGAAGCTCGGAGGCGTGAGGAGCCGCAGGCCGAGCGACGGCGCTAGGAGCGCGAACATGCTCTCCGAGGCGCCCACGGGAACGCCGGCGTAGTGGGCGCGGACGCGGTTGATCAGCGCGTGGTAGGCCGCCAGACCGGTCTGCGCGAAGGCAGCGGCGCGCTGTTCGAAATACGCTCGGTCCTTCGGTTGCAGACCCGCGAGGCGAAGCACGATCGCGTTCGCCACGGCTTCCACGTCGACCGGGTGATACCAGCGATGCGGGTTCTCGCCGGTCTTGAGGCCGAGCAGCTGGCCGACGTCCAGTACCGATTGGCCCGGCGCCGGGTTGGCGGACAACAGCCGCTGGGCCCAGGTGTCGTAGCCGATCCCGTTGACCACCACGAGCTGCGCGGTGGCCAGCGCCCGCGCGTCACCAGGGAGCGGTTCGTAGGAGTGCGGGTCCTGCGCGGGGTTGACGATGATGCTGTGGACGGTTGCCCGCGAGCCGGCGAGCTGCGCCGCGATGCTGCCCCAGAAGCTCTCCGCGGCCACGACTTGAACTTGACCCGAGCCGCCGGCCTTGCCAGCCGTGCCGCCGCAGCCGGCCGCGAGCAGCGCGAGGGCCGACGCGAGGATGGCCGAGTTGCGGGCAGCGGAGAACCGGCGGCGCACGCCCACAACTTATCAAAGTTGAGACTGAGTCTCATTCCTATTCGCCGGAGAGACGCGCTAGGCTCTGAAGTCGATGGTGACGATCGACTGGCGCGAGCACGTTCGCGGAGTACTGACGGAGGCCGGTCTCAAGCGAGGGGGAGCCCGGGAGCGGGTGATCGAGTTGCTGTCCGGGCAGCGGTGCGCGCTCAGCGCGGCCGAGATCGAGGACGCGCTGCGCGCGAGCGGGCGTCCGACCGGCCGAGCCAGCATCTACCGTGTCCTCGAGCTGCTGGCCGTGCATGGCCTGGTCGAGCGCGTGTCGGTGGGCGACGGCCAGACCCGGTTCGAGCGCGTGCAGCTCGGCGGGCACCATCATCATCATCTCGTCTGCGCGCGGTGCGGCCGGCTCGAGGCGTTCGACGATCCCGGGCTCGAACGTGCGATCGATCGGCTGTCCGAGCGCCTTGGCGCGCGGATCGAAAGCCACGACGTTCTGCTGCGGGGCGCCTGTCGGCGCTGCGGCTGACACGCCGGCGGCGCCCCCCGTCGCTGCGGCTGACGCGGCCGGTCCATTCGGACCCGACCGCGCGGCGTCCGGCGCTACCAGGTGTCAACGTGCGGGCGGCGCTTGGCCTCGCGCCGCCACCACTCACCGGAGTGGGGCGCAAACAGCGTCCTCACCCAGCGAATCGTGTCCGCCGGGTCGATCACGTCGTCGATCTCTCCGTACTCGGCCATGCTGATCCCCTTGCCGCGCTCGTACGCCGCCGCGACCGTCGCCTCGAACACCCGCTCGCGCTCGGCCTCGTCCTCGATCGCGTCGAGCTCGCGGCGCATCCCCAGCCGGACGGCGCCCTCCAGGCCCATGGCGCCGAATTCCGATGTCGGCCAGCCGACGGTGAACAGCGGCGCCCTAAAGCTGCCAGCGGCCATCGCTTGCGCGCCCAGGCCGTACCCCTTGCGCAGGATCACCGTACCGGTGGGAACTGACAGATTGGCGCCGATCACGAACATCCGGGCGAAATGGCGGACGGTTCCGGTGCGCTCAGCCGCGGGCCCGACCATGAAGCCGGGCGTGTCGCACAGAAACAGCAGCGGAAGGTCGAACGCATCGCACAGCTGCATGAACCTCGAGGCCTTGTCGGCGGCGTGGGCATCGATCGCGCCGCCGAGGTGCGAGGGGTCATTGGCGATGATGCCGAGAGGTCTCCCGTCCACCCGCGCAAGTGCCGTCACCATCCCGAGCCCGAACCCGCGCCGCAGCTCGAGCACCGAGTCGGCGTCGAACAGGGCATCGATGACGGTGCGGACCTCGTAGACACGCTTGCGATTGGTGGGGATCAGCTGCTTCAACTTTGCCGGGTCTGCGGCTCCTACCGGCTCGCGAGGGCCGCGGAAGTAGCCCAGGTAGCGCTTGGCCGCGGCGACGGCCTGCGCCTCGTCGCGGACCCTGAGATCGACGACGCCGTTGGCGGACTGGACGTCGATTGGTCCCACCGCGGCGGGTTCGACGACGCCGAGCCCGCCACCTTCGATCATCGCGGGTCCGCCCATCCCGATGCTCGAGTCTTCGGTGGCGATCACGACATCGCAGCAGCCGAGCAGCGCCGCGTTGCCGGCGAAGCAGTAGCCCGAGGCGATCCCGACCAGCGGCACCAGTCCGCTCAGCTGCGCGAACAGCGCGAACGCCCGGCAGTCGAGGCCCGCCACGATCGGCCAGTCAACGTCTCCAGGCCGGCCGCCGCCGCCCTCGGCGAACAGCACGACCGGCAGGCGCCGGCGCTCCGCGATCTCGAACAGCCGGTCCTTCTTGAGGTGGTTGCGCATACCCTGGGTGCCGGCCAGGACCGTGTAGTCGTAGGACATGACCACGGTCGGGATCGCGTTCACGTCGCCGACCCCGGCGACCAGGCCGTCGGCCGGCGTCCGCCGGACCAGTTCGTCGCGGTCGCGCCGGCGCTCCTGGGCGGCGAAGATCAATGGCCCGTACTCGACGAAGCTGCCGTCGTCGACCAGATCGGCCAGGTTCTCCCGGGCGGTGCGGTGCCCGGCGCCGTGACGCTTGGCCACCTCCTCGGGACGGGCGTCGTCGAGGCCGAGTGCGTGGCGCGCCAGAACGGCTTGAAGATCCTCGCGATCTGGCGGGATCTCGGGGTCGGGGCCGAGCGCGGGGTCGGGGGTTTTCGGATCGGCCGGGTCGAGCACGGCGAGCCGCTGTCCCTCGTCAACCGTTTCGCCGACCGCCACGTCGATGCCCCGCAGAATGCCCTCGGTTTCCGCGATCACCTCGTGCTCCATCTTCATCGCCTCGAGGATCACCACAGCACTCCCGGGGTGTATGCGATCACCCGGTTGCCGGGCGATCGCGATCACCGTCCCCGCGAACGGCGCCAGCAGAGTCGACTTGCCAGCAGTCTCCATCCCCGGATCATCCCGGAACGTGCGAGAACAGGCAGGCCTGCGGGATACTGCACGGCTAGATGACCGAGCCCGAAGTTCTCTGGACCCCCTCGGCGGACCGGATCGAGCGTGCTCGCATCACCGGCTACCAGCGGTGGCTCGAGCGCTCGCGGGGGCTGCGCTTCGATGACTACCAGCAGCTGTGGCGGTGGTCGGCCGATGATCTAGAGGGGTTCTGGTCCTCGATCTGTGAGTTCTTCGAGGTGCGCTTCGAAGTGCATGGATCCGGCGTGCTCGGCGATGCCTCGATGCCGGGAGCCTCGTGGTTCCCGGGCGCCCAGTTGAGCTTCGCCGAACACATCTTCAGGGGAAAGTCGCCCGACTCGGTCGCGCTTCAGTTCGCCTCGGAGCTGCGTTCGCTGGACAGCTGGACGTGGGGCCGTCTGCGCGCTGAGACGGTGGCGATCGCCGAGGCGCTGCGGGGGTCAGGGGTGCGTCCCGGCGACCGGGTGGCGGCGTACATGCCCAACATCCCCGAGACGGTTGCGGCGTTTCTGGCCTGCGCGTCGATTGGAGCGGTGTGGTCCTCCGCAGCGCCTGAGTTCGGTGCGCGCAGCGTGATCGACCGCTTTGCGCAGATCGAGCCCAAGGTGTTGCTGGCGATCGATGGTTATCGCTACGGCGGCAAGGACTACGACCGGCGCGAGATCGTCTCGGCGATCGCGGCCGAGATTCCCTCGCTGGAGCGCGTGGTGACGCTCGGCTATCTGGATGGGTCGGGCTGGGAGGAGGGGTTCCTCTCCTCCGACGTCACGGACGCGTTGACGTTTGCGTCGTTGCCGTTCGATCACCCGCTGTGGGTGCTCTACAGCTCGGGTACGACTGGGCTGCCGAAGCCGATCGTCCACAGCCAGGGTGGGATCCTGCTGGAGCAGCTGAAGACGGGCCTACACCTCGACGCCCAGGCGGACGATCGAGTGTTCTGGTTCTCCACCACCGGCTGGATGATGTGGAACTTCCTCGTCGGCGTGCTGCTCAGCGAGGCCTCGATCGTGCTCTACGACGGCAACCCCGGCTACCCGGATCTGGGGACGTTGTGGGACCTCGCGGCGGACACGGAGATGACCCTGTTCGGCACCAGCGCGGCATTCATCGCTGCCTGCATGAAGGACCGGGTGTCTTTGCGGCCCGGACGGGACCTCAGCGTACTGCGGGCCGTCGGGTCAACCGGCTCGCCGCTCGCGCCGGAGGGGTTCCGCTGGGTCTACGACCAGCTCGGCTCGGACACCTGGCTGTTCTCAACTTCCGGCGGGACCGACATGTGTACCGCGTTCGTCGGCGGTGTGCCGACCCTGCCCGTCCACCTGGGCGAGATCCAGGCGCGATGCCTCGGGGCGTCGGTGGAGGCCTGGGATCCCGACGGCCGGCCGCTCGTCGATGCGGTCGGAGAGCTCGTCATCACCAAGCCGATGCCCTCGATGCCGATCTACTTCTGGGGCGATGCCGATGGCTCGCGCTATCGCGAGACGTACTTCGAGATGTATCCCGGGGTCTGGCGGCACGGCGACTGGATCGAGATCACCTCGCGGGGCACAGCGATCATCTCTGGCCGCTCGGACTCGACGATCAACCGTGGCGGCGTGCGCATGGGGACGAGTGAGATCTATCGGGCCGTGTTGTCGGCCGACGAGGTCGTCGATGCGCTGGTCGTCGACCTGCCGCCTCGGGCCTCGGCCCGCTCGGCATCCCCCGTCGCCACGTCCGGGCCGGGCCTGAGTCGTCCGGCTGGAACCGACGGCTGGATGCCGCTGTTCGTGGTGCTGCGCGAGGGGGTTTCGCTAGATGACCAGCTGGTGGCCGCGATCCGCCGGCGCGTGCGTGAGCACTGCTCGCCGCGTCACGTTCCGGACGAGATTCTCCAGATCGCCGAGGTGCCCCGGACTCTGTCGGGCAAGGTGCTCGAGGTCCCGGTCAAGCGAATTCTGATGGGAACGCCGGCTGAGAACGCCGCCAGCCGCGAATCGTTGGCCAACCCGGCGGCCCTTGACGTGTTCGTGGAGATGGCGGGGGAGTAGCGCCAGGCTGAGTACTCACGCTCTTCTGAGGTTCCGCTGGCTCGGTTGCAACCAGGGTTGATCAGAAGCCTCACGCCATGGGGGCCGCACGGCCCCCATGGGCGCTCCGATCATGGCGCCCCGGACCCGCCGGAGCTACCGGTCCGTCCGCCGGCGTTCCCGGGGCTGCATACTGATTCTCGGCGCGGGGTAGCCGCGTATCAGGCAAGGCCCGGCTCTTACGGTCCTCTCATCCACTTCTGAAGGGTTTCTCATAGGCGGGTGGTTTAGTGGGCGGTAGTGAGCCCGATGCACGTGAGCAGGAGAATCCGAACATGAGCCGATTGAGCCGAATACTTCCGATCTTGGCTGGCGCCGTCGCCGGAGGCGTCATCGCCCTCGCCGTCGCGGGCGGCAGCTCGACCACCCACTCAGTGACCACAACGGTCGTCCAACCGTCGGGTTCCGCTTCGATTCCCACATCCTTCTCCGCCAACCGCGGCCTGAGCGTGAACCAGATCTACCGCCAGGCCAGTCCAGGGGTCGTCGACATCATCGTCACCTCTCAGAGCAACAGCGGCACGTCTGGATTGTTTGGGGGCGGATCCCCGCAAACGCAGGGCGAGGGCGCTGGTGTCGTCTACGACAAGAAGGGCGACATCCTCACCGACGAGCACGTCGTTGCCAACGCGACGTCGGTCAAGGTCAAGTTTCAGGACGGGCACACCGCGACCGCCAAGGTGCTCGGCACCGATCCGTCCACCGACGTCGGCGTTATCCAGGTCAACGCCCCGGCGTCCGAGCTGCACCCAATTCCGTTTGCCGACTCCTCGGCCGCCCAGGTGGGCGATCCGGTGGTCGCGATCGGCAGCCCGTTCAGCCTGCCTGAAACGACTACCACCGGTATCGTCAGCGCCGTCGGTCGGAGCATCACCGCGCCGAACAACTACACGATCACCGCGGCCATCCAGACCGACGCGGCGATCAACCCCGGCAACTCCGGCGGCCCGCTGCTCGAAGCGAGCGGCCACGTGCTCGGCCTCAACGACCAGATCCAGACGAACTCCGGTTCGAGTGCCGGGGTAGGCTTCGCGGTCCCGTCGAACACGGTCGCGCGGATTGCAAACTTGATCATCGCCGGGCGCTCGGTCAAGCACTCCTACGTCGGCGTGGAGCTCAACGCCAGCAGCAGCGGTGGGGCGGAGGTCGCTCGCCAGCCCGACCAGCAGGGCAACCCGCCGGTGCGGTCCGGATCGCCAGCGGCCGCTGCCGGGATTCAGCCGGGCGACCTGGTCACAGCGATCAACGGCAAGGGAATCAGCTCGACCTCCCAGTTCATACAGACCGTCGACAGTTATCCGCCGGGGATGAAGCTCACGCTGACCGTCAAGCGCGGTGGCAGCACCCATCAGATCACGCTGACCCTGGGCACGCGTCCGAACAAGGCGAACGGCGGCTGAGGCGCGGGTGTGCCCGGGCCGGAGGTCAGACCCGGGTGCGCCTCGCCCCCACGGCCTTCGGAGCCGGCCAGCGCGCTCCGGCTACGCCCCGGCCGCCGCCGCCGCAGCCGGGGCGCCGGAGATCGCCTGGGTGGATGACAGGGGACAGCCGGAGCGCGACGAGGCCAGGATCACCGCAGCGCCGGCCGCCTCGGCGCCAGAGCCGTGGACACCACAATCACGAGCAGGACGTCGCTGCGCATCGGCCGGTCGAGCGCCGATGCCGGTGGGCGCGCGGAAACGCCCGCAGCTAACCCGTCGCCGTCGCCGGCGTGGTCGCGGCTGCTGCCTGCACCAGAGTTCGCTCCATCAGCTCCCGGTGGACGGACCGCGTGCGGCCCTCCCTTCGCTGCCATTGTCCGTCGGGCTCGAGCGTCCACGAGAAGCTGTCATCGGCCAGGCACCGCTCGAGCGTGTCCTCGAGCTCCTCCTGCAGCTCCCGATTCTCCACCGGGATGAGCAGCTCGACGCGAGTGTCGAGATTTCGTGGCATCAGGTCTGCTGAGCCGATGTAGTACCTGTGCTGTTCGCCGCGGTGGAACGAGTAGATCCGGCTGTGCTCGAGGAAGCGGCCGACCACCGAGACGACGTTGATCGTGTCGGATACGTCGGGAATGCCCGGCCGCAGACAGCAGATTCCGCGCACATTGAGGTCGATCGGCACCCCCGCCTGCGAAGCACGGTAGAGCGCCTCGATGCAGCGCTGGTCCACCAGCGAGTTCATCTTCATCACGATCCGCGCCGCCTCGCCCGCCTCATGCGCCTCGATCGTGCGGTCGATCTCCTCAATCAGAGGCACCCGCATCGACCCGGGCGCGACGAGCACCTTGCGCTGGCGCTTCGGGTGCCCGTAACCGGTGAGCGTGTTGAAGAGGTTGGCCACTTCCTCACCGAGCTCACGGTCGGTGGTGAAGAGGCCGAAGTCCTCATACAACCGCGCGTTCTTGGCGTGAAAGTTGCCCGTGCCGATCATCACGTAGTGCCGGATACCCTCGCGCTCGCGCCGCACCACGAGGATCGCCTTGGCGTGGGTCTTCAGCCCCGGGATGCCGTGGACCACGTGCGCTCCGACCTCCTCGAGCGCGCGGGACCAGCGGATGTTCAGCCGCTCGTCGAAGCGCGCTTTGAGCTCGACCAGGCAGACTGCCTGCTTGCCCTTCTCCGCGGCCTGAATCAACGAGGGGACCAGCGCCGAGTCATCCGAGGTGCGGTACACGGTCATCTTGATCGCGAGCACGTTCGGGTCCTCGGCCGACTGCTTGACGAATCGCTCGACGCTCGAGGAGAACGAGTGGTAGGGGTAGTGCACGAGCACGTCGCCAGAGCGCATCGGCTCGAACACGTCGGGCTGCTCGTCCCCGTCGCCTGGCCGGGGCCCGAATGCGGGGTGGGTCAACGGCGTCCACTGCGGCTGGCGCAACTCGGCATGACCCTCGATTCCGGCGATCTCCCAGAGATCGCTGAGGTCGAGCAGACCTTCGACGTCGTAGACCTGCACCTCGTCGACATGGAGCCACTCGATCAAGCGCTCGCGCAGCGCGAGATCCATGTCCGCGCCCACCTCCAAGCGGACAACCTCGCCGAAGCGCCGCCGGCGCAGCTCATCCTCGACGGCCTGCAGCAGGTCGTCGGCCTCGTCTGAGACCTCGAAGTCCGCGTCGCGCGTCACCCGGAAGAGGCTGTGGCTGATGATGTCCATCCCCGGGAACAGCGAGTCGAGGTGCTCTGCGATCACCTCCTCGAGCGGGATGTAGGTGTCCTTCGCGATCTCCACGAACCGCGGTAGCACCTCCTTTGGCACCTTCACCCGCGCAAAGACATCGTGATCGACGTCAGGGTCGTGCAGCCATACGATCAGGCTCAATGAGAGGTTCGAGATGTACGGGAACGGCCGGCCCGGCCCGATCGCCAGCGGCGTCAGCACCGGGAAGATCTGCTCTCGGAAGCGCCGGGCGATCTCTCCCGGCGGTGCCTCGGACTGCTCGCAGGAGATGATCCTGATGCCCTCCTCGGCCAGCGCCGGCCGGACGGTCTCGTAGAACTGGCGGCCGTGCCGGCGGTCCAGCTCTCGCACCTTCTTGGCGATGCCCTCCAGGGTTTTGACCGGCGACAGACCATCGGGGCCGCGCGCATCGATCCGCGCGTCGACCTGATCGTGCACGCCGGCCACCCGCACCATGAAGAACTCGTCGAGGTTGGTGACGAAGATGGCGAGAAACTTCAGACGCTCGATCAGGGGCAGCGACTCATCTTCCGCCAGGGCCAGCACCCGGTCGTTGAAGTCAAGCCACGACAACTCGCGATTGACGTACAGGGCGGGATCGGCCAGATCCCCGGGTGCCAGCGCCTCGGAGACGACATGGCCCTCAAGGCGATCGAGGGAGGGGTCGTTCAAGCCAGGGCTCCCTCGGTGTTCGCGATTGCCGCCAGCTCGGCCGGGCGCAGCAGCACCACGAGTTCACCCTTGGTGATCCCCGCCAGGCCGCCCTTGCGCAAGCGCGCCTGCGCGCCGGTGATGTCGTGGACGGTCAGGGTGAAGGAGGGATCATGGCCGACGAGCAGCACGTCCTCGAACCCGGCAGTCAGCTCTCGCACATCGAACGGCTCGCCCGCCAGCGCGGGCTCGATCCTGACCGCGAGACCCAGCGGATCGCAGGCCAGCTGAGCGGTCTGGCGGGCCCGCAGCTTGGGCGAGCTCAGGCACACTTCGATCTTGGTCCCGATCCGAGCCAGCGCCTGTCCGGCATCCTGAGCCTGCCGCATCCCGCGCTCGGTCAGCGGGCGCTCCTCATCAGGCAAGCCGTCGGCGGCTTCGGCGTGTCTGAGGAGCCAGAGCATGAGTGAACTCTACGCCTGGGGTGAAGAAGCCGTGATCACGGGCACACGTTATGTCCCGCGAGGCAGGCGAATGTGACTGAGTTGTGAAACCCACGCGTCTAACGAACGCTGATCCGCTGCGCTGCGGCCGCGCTGCGACGCGAGTGCCGGCCCGCGGCGTCGACGGCGTCGACGCGGATCAGGTAGCTGCCGTGCGGGAGTCCGGCCCGGAGGCTCAACCCCCAGCGCACGGTCCCACGGGCTCCGAAGACGACCGAGCGCTTGCACGACCGCAGCCGCGTGAACTTGCCCGAGCGCAGCAGGAACTGGCACCGTGCACGCGGGAAGTTGCGAAAGATGCTCACGGTGACCCGAGCAATCCGCTGCCCGCGCCGCACGGCGCTGCTGGCGTGCGCGCAAGGACGCTCCGTCACGGTCCCGAACACCCAGACACGCTGGCTGGAGGCATGCGTGCGCCGCTTGCTGATGCGGGCCACAGGGCGCATGCGGCAGGCCGAGACGCGAGTGCCCGGGCTGCTGTGCGGCAAGGGCCTGCCGACCACTGCAGGCGTGCCGGGGGCGCCCGGAAGCTCGTGCACCGGCAGGCGTAGCTGCAGGTCGTTGACGACGATCGAAAAGGTCCCGTTGGACATCCTCGCGTAGGGTGAATCCTGAGCGAGCAGCTCGAGCTTGGGAACGTGGCCGGCGGCATAGTGCCAGGCGCCGGGGTGCAGCTGGAATCCCTGCATCCCGTTCGGGTGGGCCGAGTCGATCCGGTAGATCCCTCGGGCGACCAGGGTTTGGGTGCCAGTGGCCGGGTTGACGTCCCATAGCCGCGAGGCAACCTGGCCGAAGGTTCCGGTCACGGTCAGGTTGGCGAGGACCGTCGGCGAGCCGAGCAGCGTGTAGCCGCTTCCGGTCGCTGGCGGCAGGCGGTAGGTGGCGACGCCCGCGCCCTGATCCCGTGAGGGCGTGGTCGCGCAGGCGCCGCCCCCGGCCACGGGGTCGATCGTCTTGGCGATCGTAGGATCTCCGGTCCCGGACATGATCCTCTCGGTGCCGTGAGCGCTGAAGTCGACGTCGCCCGGGTGCAGCGCATCCCAGCTCGGCGCGGTGAACGGCCCACCGGACGGTGCGCTCGCGGGGCAGGTCTCGGTCAGGGCGCTGACGCCGAGCGGGGGCTGCGCCTCGCTGCCCCTGACGTAGTGATCGAAGAAACCCTGGATCCGGCTCGACAGCCGCGCCGTGTCGGCGCTCTTGTTCTGGCCGCGAGCATGACCGCCGTCGAAAGCGAACAGTGCGATTGGATTCGACGGGTATAGCGAGCGCTCGAGGTTGTAGTAGCGAATGGCTTCGTCGACGGGGAAGAGGTCGTCGGTGAAGCCATTCGCGATCAGCGAGGGCGCCGGAGCTTCCTTCGCTGTGCCGTACGCACCGTCGAGCAGGTAATAGGAGGAGTGAAAGCGCGCGATCTGGGCGACGATGGAGTCCGCGGGGGGGTTTCCGTCATAGGGCTCACCGGCATTGATCAGGCCGAACCAAGTGGTGATGTCAGCCTCCGGATTGGCCATCGGCGGGGCGTAGTAGCCCTTGGCCGCCCCGAGCGCGAACAGCCCCGCCGTGTAGGACTGCTTGGAGACGCCGATCGGCGAGAGGTCGGTGGTGGGGGAGGCGATCTGGTAGTCAAGCGTGCGGCCGTTGGGTAGCAGCGAATAGACCAGATCGCTCCAAGGGATCACCGGTGAGCTGGCGGCGATCCGCAACGACGCGCCGCCCGGGCTCTTCCAAGGAGCGAGGGTGCCGTCGGGGTTCATGATCCGGTCCTTGAGCGTGGCCAGCGCGAGCGACACGCCGCCGCCGTAGGACTCGCCGGTGGCACCGATGCGCTGGGGGTCGATCAAGCCGGCGTCGGCGAGGAGGCCGGACACGTACTGGGCATCGCGGACTTCGTAGCGCGTGTCGTCCAGCCGGATGTAGCCGGCGAGGCAGGCCGACGGGCTGACCAGGCGCGAGGCCGCGGTGCCGCAGGAGTCGTTGAAGCCTCGTGCCGTCAGCTGTACGACCGCATACCCCGCCTTCGCCCAGGCGTCGGCCGTCGGTCCGGCGAACTGCGTGTCATCGGGGCCGCCCGCCTTCCCACCGTAGCCGTGGCTCTGTATCACAAGCGGATAGTTGCCGTCGGTGCCCGCGGCGGGGGCTGGGGGCAGGATCACGTAGATCTCGAGCGGGACCCCGTCAAAGGTCTTCAGGCGCAGATCGGAGGCACCGCCGCCGCCATCGGTGCCGTGACACACGCGCACGCCGTCCGACTGCGCAGGGCAGGGAATCGCGCTGCCGCTGAGCGTCTGGCCGGACAGAACGTGGGCAATTGGACTGGCGGCCGCTGCACTTGGAACCGCCAGGGCCACGAACACCGCGAGCACCACGATTTTATTTCTCACAGCCTCCACGGTACCCTCGTTTCCGCGCGGCGGCGCCAGTCGATGTTCAGCCGATCAGCAGCCGCCGCCCGAACACACGCTGAAACGCTTCGTCGTCGCCGTAGCGATCGACGCTCCAGCGCGGGAGGGTGAGGTCCCCGTCCGCCTCCAGATGGAGATCGACCCCGTCGCCGTTGGCGTGCAGCCGGACCTCGCGGACCGACTGGTCACGGCCACGCTCGAGATGCTCGGCAAGGCGGAGGATCAGCGAGCACCGCTCGAGCAGAGGTTCATCGCCGCGGCGGGCGAGGCCCGCCATCTCGCCGAGCTTGGCTGTCCCCTTGCGGTGATAGCGGCTGATCTGGGCGATCAGGGCTCGCTCGCGCGGGTCGAAACCGGGAAGCTCGGCACTGACGATCAGATACTGGGAGTGCTTGTGGTGATCGTCGTAGGAGATCGTCATGCCGACGTCGTGAAGCATCGCCGCCGCCCACAGCAGCTCACGTTCGCCGTCGGCGGGCTCGAACAGTCCCCCGGCCACCAGCGACTTGTGCATCTCCAGCGACAGTTTCGCCACGTGCTCGGCGTGGGGCAGATCGGGCTCGTACTGAACGGCCAGGTTGCGCACCGCCGCGGCGCGAACATCTTCGAACAGTGGCTCTCCGCCGGCGAGCAGGGTACGGCCGAAGAAGACGCCTTCCCGCAGTCCGGCCTCCGTCGCCTCGATCCCGTCGAAGCCGCCGAGCTCGAGCACCGTCTCGAGCGCCAGCGCGGCGGCCAGGATGATGTCCCCGCGCCCGGGTTTGATGCCAGGGACCGTGCCGCGCTCTGATGCGGGCAGCGCCGCGAGGGTCTCGACGAGCTCGGAGATCGTCGCTGGGGTGATGAGAAACCCCTGCACGCCGAGGTCGAGCTGCCCCGCGGCTCGCTGGGCCGCGGCAGCGAGGTTCCGGACCGCTCCCCCGAGTCCCACCAGTCGTGAGCCGCCGTCCCGCAGCCAATCGAGCTCGGACAGCGAGTCGCGCACCTCGCTGCGGACGCGCTGCAGGTCCTTCTTCTTGGCTGGGCCGCCACCGGCGAGGAAGCGCTCGGTGAGGCGTACCGCCCCGAGCGGAAAAGAATCCATCGCCCGGGCACGACGCGTGGCCACCTGGACCAGTTGCATGCTGCCGCCCCCGAGATCGACGACCACCCCATCGCTCAGCGTGGTCGTGTTTACGGCGGCGACGTAGCCGTACCGGGCCTCGTCGATGGCCGATAGGACTTCGAGCTTCAGCCCGCTCGCCTCGTGCGCACGGCGCAGAAACTCATCGCGGTTGCTTGCGTCGCGGATCGCGCTGGTGGCGATCGCGATGACTTGGCCTGCCTCGAGGGCATGAGCGCGGCAGAACCGGGCGAATACGGTCAGGGTCTCGAGCCCACGCCCGATCGCCTCGTCGCTCAGCTTTCCGCTGGCGCCGAGACCCTCGCCGATGCGGACGGTCTCGTAGAGTTCGTCGGTGCGCTTCCACCACGACCCGGGCGCGTATGTGAAGACGACGACCCGCCACGAGTTCGAGCCGAGGTCCAGCACTGCCACACGGCGGTTGCCCTCGCCTACACGCGCAGCTGCACGCGTCGATCGCCAGCTCACGTCCGCATCATCGGTGGGGGGGCGGACGGCTCCCCCCGGCGGCTCAACCCAGCTTCACAACTCGTTTACATCCATCCAGTGAGTTCCCTATTGTGCGCCGCCACACGGCATGGCGTCCTTCTCCAACTTTCTCCGGGCCAGCGACCGGGAGTTCTTCGACCTGTTCGAGCGAGCCGGAGCCAACCTCGTCCACGCCGCTCAGTTGCTCGACGACATGCTCGGCACGTTTCCGGAGAGCAAGGGCCTGGCGCGTGAGATCCTGATCTGCGAGCAGGATGGGGATCAGATCACCCACGAGGTAATCCGGCGGCTAAATCAGACGTTCGTCACCCCGATCGACCGGGAGGACATCCTCGAGCTGGTCTCCTTGCTTGATGACATCGTCGATTACACCGAGGAGGTTGCGGACTACCTCGGCTTGTACCGGATCGAGGCGCCGATGGTCCAAGCCCAAGCGCTGGCTCACGTGCTGAGGGATGCAACGGCGCAGATCTCGTTGGCCATCCCGCTGATCCGCGGCTTCGAGGACATCAGCCAGCACACAGTCGAAGTCCACCGGCTGGAGAACGAGGGTGACCGGATCTCACGCGAGGCGATCGCCTCGCTGTTCGAGACGGGGATCGATCCGATGGTGGTGATCCGGTGGAAGGACATCTTCGAACGGCTCGAGAACGCGATCGACGCCACCGAGCGCGCCGCGGACATCCTCGAGGGCATTGTGATCAAGAACGCCTAGCTGGCGCCGAGATGAGCGCTGACGTAATCCTGATCATCGTGGTCGCCACGGCCCTGGCGTTCGATTTCACCAACGGCTTTCACGACACCGCGAATGTCGTCGCCACCGCGATCTCCACCCGCGCGATCGCGCCCAGGCCGGCGGTGGCGCTGGCCTCGCTGCTGAACTTCGCCGGCGCCTTCATCTCGCTGAAGGTGGCCGCCACGGTGGGCAAGGGCTTCGTCGACACCCACGCGGTGAGCACCACGGTGGTGTTCGCCGGACTGGTGGGAGCGATCGCCTGGAACCTGATCACCTGGTACTGGGGCCTGCCGTCAAGCTCGTCGCATGCCCTGATCGGCGGCTTGGTCGGTTCCGTGTGGGCAGCTCACGGATCCTCCGCGGTATTGGGCGACGGGGTGCTGGCCAAGCTGATCGTCCCGGCCATCGTCGCCCCGCTGGTGGCGTTCCTGGTCGCCGGTGTCGCGATCCTGTGCGTGTACCGGATCGTCGGTCGTCTGCGACCCGGACCGGTCAGCCGTGGTTTCCGGCTCGGACAGCTCGCCTCCAGCGGACTGCTGGCGCTGTCTCACGGCACCAACGATGCACAGAAGACGATGGGCCTGATCACGCTCGCGCTGGTCGCCCACGGCGACATCGCCGCACACTCCTTTCATGTCCCGGCGTGGGTCGTGATCGCGGCGGCGACAGCGATCGCATTGGGCACGTTCAGCGGCGGGTGGAGGATCATCCGCACGATGGGAACGCGGATCATCAAGATGGATCCGGCGCAGGGGTTCGCCGCGCAGAGCGCGGGCGCAGCGGTGATCCTCGCGGCTTCGAGCGTCGGATACCCGCTGTCGACGACGCACGTGATCTCCGGCGGCATCACCGGCGCCGGCGCCGCCAAGCGCTTCTCCGCGGTGCGCTGGGGTGTCGCGGGGAACATCGTCGTCGCCTGGGTGCTGACTCTGCCCGCCGCGGCCGGGTTCGGAGCGGCGGTGTACGGCATCTCACGAGTGTTCGGTGCAGGTGCCACGGGGCCGGTCGTGATCACCGTGGTGCTGCTGGCCGCGCTCGCGGTGGTTCTGGTCAGGCGGATCCAGCAGACCGCGCCGGCAGCGGTGAGCACGTGATTGCCGCGTTGATCGACACGGGCGCGCTGCTGAAGCTGCTGTACTCCTCGCTGGTCGCCGGGCTGTCGGTGAGTGTCGTGTTCTCGCTGGCCATCCTCGGGGCCACGCGCTCGAGTGACATGCGCCGCTCGGGACGCAGCACCGCGGCCACCGCCTACGCAGCGCTGATGGTGCTAGCGCTCACGCTCGCCGCTGCGATCGTGGTCTATGGACTCGTGCTGATGGCCCGCAAGAGCTAACGCGCCCGATCACCGTCTGCGGGGAGCGGGATCTGACTCGCCGCGCCGCCCGCGCAGCCGACGGCGCACGAATCACGGCAGATATCCGATGATCACCAGCGCGGGTCCCGCGAACGCGAGCTGCGCGCACCAATGGCCGAGGTGGGCGAGGACGAGCAGCACTCGCTCACGGAGCGGCGCCCTCGTCACGGAGGAACCGCACCGCGGTGATCACCGCCAGCGCGGTCATCAGTACGGCACTGCCCACGCACCATTGGCAGATGGCCTTGATCGTGAACAGCTCGCGGTAGGTGAGGTACAGGCTGAAGCCGAATCCGCTCAGCGCGATTGCAAACGCGGCGGCGCGCCCGAGCTCGGTGCGGATGGCCAGCGATCCGAGGATCCCGACGTAGCCGATCAGGCCAAGGACAGAGACGGGAATCCCGTCGAGCTTGGCCCAACGCGACGCCTGCACCGTTTCGCAGCCGCCGCTCGACAGGCACAGCACCTTGAGCCCAGCGTAGTGGACATAGGTCAGATAGCCCGCGTCGCCGATGCCCAGCAGGCAGAGCACGATGACTGCCACCAGCAGTCTGCGGTCCGTACTCGACGCCCGGACTCGCGGACGCACGCCGGCGTCGCTGACGGCCGTCATGAGACTTGCTTGATCGCGGACTGAAGGTCGCTGTAGGTCGGCACCCCGGTGGGGGCCGCGGTTTCGCCCCTGGGGCCCTTGAACAGCAGCGTCGGAGTGCCCTGGACGCCGGCGGCGTGCGCGGCTGTCCCGTCGGCCTGCACCGAGCTGCTCAGTGCAGGATCGTTCCGGGCGCTGCGCCACGCGTTGAGGTTCAGGCCTGGCACCTGGCGGGCCAGGCCGTCGAGGTAGCTCTCGGTGACGTATCCGCTGCTCTCGGAGCCCTGCTGGCGATAGAACAGCTCCGTGTAGTCCCAGAAATGGTTCTGCTTGCCGGCCGCCAGCGCCGCCACCTGCTGGGTTTGAAACGTCTGAGGGCTCTGCGTAGCGGTCTGGAAGGAGCGGTAGACCAACTTCACCCGGCCGGATCGAACGTCCTTGGCCACGAGTTCCGGGAAGCCTCCGGAGAGGGTGAACGTCTGGCAGACCGGGCACTCGAGGTCGCCGTAATAGGTCATCGTCACCGGCGCCTTCGGATTGCCGAGGATGCTACCGGACTGGGAAATGCCGGACAGCAGGCTGGTGACCTGCGCGACGAGCTGCGTCCTCTTCGAGCCGGTCGCGAGGCCGTCCGAGCCACTGCTTCCGCCGCCGCTTGAGACCGCGATCGCCACCGCCACGACCGCCACCGCGGCGAGGAGGACGCCGCCCAGCGTCCGCCCTCGCCGCTGGCGGCGCGCGGACTCCTGCCGCGCCCGCTCCTCTGCGAGTCGCTGCGCGCGCGCCTGTTCTTTTTGCTTAGTCCGCGAGGCCATCGGGGGGGCACAGAATCGGTGACGCCGCTATCCGAGGACGCCCTTGATCAGCAGGATAGCGACGACGAAGCTGACCTTGCGCCTGCGTGAGTCGAGCACCCGGACGTTGACGAGCGCGGCCTGGATCGCGTGCAGCGCCGGGCGGCCGGGAGGGTCACGCTCTGGCGCAGGAGACCGTCGGCCCCGATCTGCGGATGCTTGTGGATGATGTAGGCGTGACGTCACGGACGATGATCAGATGCATGCCGTGTGAGGTCCAGAACCCGTCTTGTAGGCGGTCAGCGCTTGACCGTTGGGCATCCACACGGTGAACGTGACGGTCGTCGGACGCCCCGGGGTGTCGGCGCGGCGGGCTTGAAACGGACAGGGTGAAGAGTCCGGGCCGGAGCGACGGCTGGGGCGGTGACGGCGCCGCCACTCGAACTGGCGCCACACCCAGCGAGCGCGGTGCCCGCACACGACCCCGCGAGGATCCAGCTCAGCCGGGCACGGATCATCGCAGGGCCGCCTGGAGAGCCGCGGTGAAGGCGCGCACGCCGAACGAGCCCTCGAGCCGCGCAGCGATGCGTCCGCGACGGTCGATCGTGAACAGCCAGGGCTCGGTCTGCAGGTGAAAGGCCTTCAGCTGCGGGCGCAGACCGTGATTCGGTTGGTTGTTCGCATAGACCTCCTCGTGGATGAAGGCGATTCGCTTGCCGAACCGGGCCTCGAGGGCCGCGGCGACGTCGGTCACCGGTCCGCACACACGGGAGATGCACAGCTGGGGGGTCGAGAACAAGAGCATCACCGGCCGCTTGCCGAGCACATCTTTGAACGAGACTTTGTGCATGTCGTCGGGCGGCACCCGGGTCGTGAGCAAGGCCAAGTTCCCCTGCGTCGAGGCCGGCGTGTCGGTCGCGATCGCGGGAGGCTTCTGGCCGACGTCGGGAATCGGCGAGGACGCTGCCACGGCGATCTCGCCTGGGGCGCCGATCAGTCCTGCGCTCGTCCGCGTCAGCGCCAAGACGGTGTACGTGCCGGTTGCCGGCAGCTTCACCTCAGCCGCGTAGATCGCCTGAATTCCGCCTGGGCCCGCGTTCTGCCGGCTTCGGTAGACGGCCGGCACAGCCAGCGGATCGGCCGGGGCTAGATACGGCCCCTGGGCTGGGCGGTTGGGGCCGCGGGCGATGTAGACCGCCGTCGGGGCGTAGACGAAGGCCCCGGTATTCGTGTTCAGGGCAAACGCAAAGCGCTGGGTCCCGGTGGTGAACGTGCCGGTGGCGGCGCCGAGCTGGGCACCCTGGCGAACGCCTGAGGCAAGCTGTTGTAGCGTCTTGCCCGTGGCAGCGGGGAACTGTTCGGCTCGGGGCTGCTCGGCCCGCCCGAGCTCGGCCACGGCCGGCGCCGGCGCGGCGCTGGCGGCGCTCGTCGCTGCTGCACTGGGGGTCGCCACCGACGTGGACGGGCTGCTCGAAGTGCCGCAGGCCGAGAGGGTCAGGCCGGCGATCAAGGCCAGCAACGAGGTGGCGTGGCGTGGGGGCTGAGTGAGGGTCATTGCTCCAAGGATGCCGACGAGGCGGCTTGCCTTCCCGGTGCGCGCGCCTTGTGGTACCGCCGACAGCAGCCACAGGCCGAGAGAGTGAAGGTAGCCATCACGGCGAGCATCCAGCGCTGGGTCGCACCAGCTGAGCGCGTATCTCCGAACCAGACGAGCGCTCGGTCGTCAGCGCGATGGCCAGCCCGGCCACGTGACCGGACCCGCACAGCGCGGGAGGTTACAGCGCATATCTTCAATCCCCGCTGTTTGCATGTAAAAAACCTGTTACCAGAGCCATCGTAAGCGCCGTTCCGCGCATACCTTGCATTAGAGTGCGTCGCTATGTCGCCGCATGGGAGCGACGTGCAGACGGGGCTCCAGGCAGCTCCGCAGCGCTCGCACAACCGGCTCCGGCTGGCGGTCATCGATCGCGATACGGGGTTCATGCAGGTTCTTTCCAACCGACTCGAGACGCTCGGGTGGGACCTGCGCGCTGTGTCCAGCGCCGTCACCGTCGATGCCTTGGTGGCGATGCGGCTGAACGCGCTGGTGGTTGACGTCGCGGTGCTGGGCCCCGGAAGCTGGGATTACCTCGAGCGCGTGTGCTCGCGGCTCCCGGGCCTGGCGCTGATCGTCTGCACGGGTCAGTCCTCGGTCGCCCAGCGGGTACGCGGACTGCGGATCGGCGCCGACGCCTGGATGACCAAGCCCTGCCACGCCGAGGAGTTGATCTGCGTGATCGAGGCGGCGATCCGCCGCCACCGGCGCAACGACATGCCCTCGATCAGCGGGGCGGCGACGGTGGGCGAGATCACGGTCCGTCCCGACCTCTACCAGGCGTATGCATCTGCGGTGAGTCTCGAGCTCACCGCCCGGGAATTCGAGATCCTGTACCTCCTCACCCAGTCAGATCGCGTGCTGCGCCGCGAGGAGATCTACGAGCGCGTATGGGGCTACGCGATGGCGCACGGCGACCGTTCGGTCGACGTGTTCGTCCGCAAGCTCCGCCAGAAGCTGCGCGCCGCGTCTCCGGAGTGGAGCTACATCCACACCCACTTCGGGGTCGGGTACCGCTTCGCTCCCGAGCACGACGGCGGCCGCGTCGCGCCGGCGGCCAACGTCCGGACGGGGGACGTCAAAGCGGAGCTGCACGCGGCGCTGAGCAGCTAACCGGCGCCCGGTTAGGTCGGGGTCGGCTCGAGCGCCCGGTCACGCTGACCGAGCTCGCCCGCCGGGCGGACAGGATCATGGCGCGCGATGAGCTGTTCAGTCTCGCCTGGGGCCGTGACCGGCGACGCGGAGAGCGCTCGGTGGACGTCTATGTCCGCAAGCTCCGGGCAAGCCTCGAGGCGGCGCTTCCGAGCTGGCGCTTCATTCACACGCATTTCGGCTTCGGCTACCGGTTGGCTGCTGAGCCAACACAGCACCCCAACGATCGGTTCACAACTGATTAACACCTTGAGTGTCGCTGGCCCAGACACTCCGTTGTACACAAATGAAGGAGATGACTTTGATTTCACGTCGCATGTCTGCGGTCGCGCTCGCGCTGGCCGCATCGCTGGCAATCGCCGCGTGCGGTTCCAGCTCCAGCTCGAGCACCGGCGGGGGGTCGAGCAGCAGTTCAAGTGCGACGAGCTCCGGCGGCTCGGGCGGCTCGGCCACGATCAACGGCGCCGGCTCGACGCTGGCTGCTCCGTTCTACAACCAGTGGGGCCAGAACCTCTCTTCCCAGGGGCTGACCCTCAACTACAACGCCATCGGCTCCGGCGCCGGGATCGCTGGCCTTCAGGGCGCAACCGTCGATTTCGCTGGGAGCGACCCCGCAGAGAAGCCGGAGGAGATCAAGGCCGGCAAGGGGCCCGTGGCCCAGTTCCCGATCGCCTTCGGGGCGATCACGCTGTCCTACAACCTGTCTGGTGTCAAGAGCGGTCTGAAGCTCGACGGCAAGACGATCGCTGACATCTTTCTCGGCAAGGTCAAGAAGTGGAGCGATCCGGAGATCACGGCGCTCAATGCCGGCATCAGCCTGCCGAGCACAGCCATCACCGTTGTCCACCGCTCCGATTCCTCCGGTACGACGAAGGGCTTTACCACGTTCCTGTCGGACTACAGTCCGGCTTGGACCGCCGTGGCCGGCAAGCCTGACAAGACCGTGAAATGGCCGACCGGCACGGGCGCACCGAAGAACTCCGGTGTGGCCGCTGCGATCAAGCAGACGCCCGGCGCGGTCGGCTACGTTGAGCAGTCCTATGCGCTGCAGAACGGCTTCACCTATGCCGCGGTGAAGAACCGCTCCGGCAAGTTCGTCTCCCCGACGCTGCCCGCGACCTCGGCTGCCGCCGAGGGGATTAAGATCCCGCCGGACCTGACGATCTCAACCATCAACTCACCCAACGCGGCGGCGTATCCGGTCGTCTCCCAGACGTTCCTGATCGTCTACAAGGATCCGTGCAAGGCTGGGACCAGTGCGTCGGTCGCCAAGGGCCTGAAGAAGTTCATCGCCTACGGACTCGGGGCTGGTCAGGGCATCGAGCAGCAGCTCTCATACGCCTCGCTGCCCCCGGCGCTGCTGGCCAAGGATCAGGCGCAGCTGAAGACACTGACCTGCAACGGCGCGCCGCTGCAGTAGATACGGCCTGTGGAGGCTCACTCCATTCCGGCTGGCGGCGGCCGCTCGGTGCTCGAGCGGTCGCCGGTCAGTCGGCTGCCTGACCAGGTCCTGCGGTTCGGGCTGGCGGCCGTCGCCGTCGGCGTCCTTGTGCTGCTGGCGGCGTTCTTCGTCACCCTGATCGCCCAGTCGTCCTCGGCGTTCAGCCAGGTCGGCGTGTTCAGCTTCCTGCTTCACAACAACTGGGACACCTCGCAGCTGCAGCAGGGCGCCGCCTGCGCCGCCGGCTCCGGGTGCACCTTCGGCGCGTGGCCGATGATCCTGGGCACGCTGCTGACCGCGGGCATCGCGATGGTCATCGGGGTACCGGTGGCGGTCGCCACGGCGCTGTACCTGACCGAGCTGTGCCCGCGCCGAGCTCGCGCCCCCCTGTCGCTGCTGCTGGATCTCCTGGCTGCAGTCCCGTCGGTCGTGTACGGGCTGTGGGGCTTCATTGTCCTGGCACCCAAGCTGAGGGGCGTCCAGCAGTGGTTTGCGGACACTCTCTCCTTCCTGCCGTTCTGGGCGGGCCCGGTCGCCGGCCCGAGCTATTTCATCGCCGGCTTGATCCTGGCCATCATGATCCTCCCGATCGTCTCCGCGGTCTCCCGGGAGGTGATCGCCACCGTTCCCTCCGAGCACAAGGAGAGTGCGCTGGCCCTTGGTGCCACGCGCTGGGAGATGATCCGGATGGCAATCCTTCCCTATTCGCGGGCCGGGATCACCGGGGCCGCGATGCTCGGCCTCGGACGGGCGATCGGCGAGACGATCGCCGTCGCCTACGTGATCGGCGGGTCGACCACGATCGGCCACTCCATCTTCGAGCAGGGTCAGTCGCTGGCCGGCGTGATCGCGCTTCAGTTCGGCGAGGCCGAGAGCACGCCGCTCTACAAGTCGACGCTGTTCGCCGCGGGCCTGATCCTGTTCGTGCTGACGCTGCTGGTGAACCTCCTCGCGCGTCGGTACGTGGTGCGCTCCGGGGACATGTCCCGGCGCGGCGGCGGCCGCTCGTGGCGGCGGCCGACTGGTGACGCGCTGCCGGGCGCCACCGGGATCGAGCCTCAGGGTGCCTCGTCGTGACCAGGATTCCCCAGATCAGCGCCCGCCGGCGGCGCACCGACCGGATGATGCGCGGCCTGCTTGGGGCCGCGACCGCGATCGCGCTCGTCCCGCTCGTTCTGATCCTCTACTACTTGATCCACAAGGGTTTCGGCGGGATCAGCGGTCATTTCTTCACCAGCGATCCGAACGGCAACCAATGCTTCCCGCAGGTCCCCGGTGGTCCGCCACCGCCGCCGTGCGACATCGGCGGGATTCGGAGCGCGATCCTCGGCTCGGTCGAGATCGTCGGACTCGCGACGGTGATCTCGATTCCGTTGGGGATCGGCGTCGCCCTGTACCTCAACGAGTACGGTAAAGAGTCCCGATTTGCGAACCTGGTTCGCTATTTCGTTGACGTCATGACCGGCGTGCCGTCGATCGTGTTCGGCCTGTTCATCTACATCGTCCTCGTGGTCAGTCACGTGGGAGGAGGCGCGGTCGGATGGAAGGGGGCGCTCGCCCTGGCGCTGCTGATGCTCCCGATCGTCATCCGCGCAGCCGAGGTCGTGCTGTCGCTCGTGCCTTCGAGCTTGCGCGAGGCCGCGCTCGCGCTGGGAGCCCCTCGGTGGCGGGTGATCACGACGGTCGTACTGCCGACCGCCGGCTCGGGGCTGGTTACCGGCTCGCTGCTGGCCATCGCCCGCGGAGCCGGGGAGACGGCACCGCTGCTCTTCACCATCGGAGCGGGACATGTCCTGACCGGCAACCTGGGCGCGCCGATGAACTCGCTCCCCGGCCAGATCTTCAGCGACCTCGGCCAATCTCAGAACGTGTTCGTCCAGCGCGCGTGGGGTTCTGCCCTGACGCTCGTCGCGCTGATCCTGATACTGAACCTCGTAGCCCGAGCCGCCTCTCGAAGGAGCCGCCTGGCATGATCCCTCCCGACACCCACACCGAGGACCTAACCGTGTCAACCTCCGATCGTCCTGCCGGCCCGTCAGCGCAGTCCGAGGCCTCAGCTGCCGGTAGTACCTCGCCGCGGGCGGGTGCTCACAACGTCGTCCTGCAGGACCTGCACGCCTACTACGGCGAGAACCACGCCGTCAAGGGCATGAGCATCGAGTTCCCGGCCAACGAGGTGACGGCGATCATCGGCCCCTCGGGGTGCGGAAAGTCGACGATGGTCCGCTGCATCAACCGGATGCACGAAGAGATCCCGGGGGCCCGGACAGAGGGCAGCGTCCGGCTCGACGAACTCGATGTCTACGGCGAGGGCGTCGACGTGACTTCCGTGCGTCGCCTGATCGGCATGGTGTTCCAGAAGCCGAACCCGTTTCCCACCATGTCGATCTTCGACAACGTCGCCGCCGGGTTGAAGCTGACCGGCGCCCGCAGCGAGAACCTGCGCGAGCGCGTGCACAAGGCGCTGCGCGCGGTGGGACTGTGGGGCGAGGTCAAGAACCGTCTCGAGGAGCCCGGCATCGGACTTTCCGGGGGGCAGCAGCAGCGTCTGTGCATCGCCCGAACGATCGCCGTCGAGCCCGAGGTGATCCTGATGGATGAGCCGTGCTCGGCGCTCGATCCCGTCGCCACGCTCAAGATCGAGGAGCTGATCGACGAGCTGAAGGACCGCTACACGATCGTCATCGTCACCCATAACATGCAGCAGGCGGCTCGCGTGGCGAACACGACGGCGTTCATGCTGAGCGGCGAGCTGGTGGAGCACGCACCGACCAACACGATCTTCACGACGCCTCGCGATGACCGCACCGAGCGCTACGTGACCGGAAAGTTCGGGTGAGCTCATGCAGGAGACACGGCATCAGTTTCGCGAGAGCCTGAGGGAGCTCGAGCGCCAGGCCCTCGGCGGCCTCGATCTGGTCATCGGCCAGCTCGATCGCTCGCTCGAGTCGATCAGCTATCAGGACGTGGAGCTCGCCGGGATGGTCGTCGCCGACGACGACCGGATCGACGGGCGCTACCTCGAGGTTCACCAGGGCGTCCTCTCATTGCTCGCCCGCCAGGCGCCGGTCGCCGGCGATCTGCGGATCGTCGCCGCGCTGCTGCACACGATCCGCTGCGTTGAGCGGATGGGCGACCAATGCGTGAACATCGCCAAGCTCGTGCCGCTGTCCGGGTATGAGGCGCCGAAGGACAAGGACATCCTCGACTCGATCGAACGAATGGGGCAGCTCGCACGCTCCCAGGTCGTCCAGGCCAAGGCGGCGTTCGCCACGCGCAACGTCGAGTTGGCCCAGGACCTGGTCCACCAGGATGCCGAGATCAATCAGCTGAACCGCGTGATCTTCAAGCGCGCGGTGGAGATAGGCGACGACCTCGAGGTGCGCGAGTGGGGGATGTTCATGATCCTCGTCGCGCGCTGCCTCGAGCGGATCGGCGACAACACCGTGGACATCGCCGAGCAGGTCGTGTTCGTCGTCACCGGTCTGTTCCGGGAGATGGCTGACGCGTCGAGCTCCCCGCCGGATACGCCGCAGCCGGTGTGACCGGCTTGGGCGCCCGGGTCAGCCCGATCTAGTTCCGCCCGTCGCGTCGTGGCCAGCCGACTCGATCGCGGGCGCGAATACGCGCACGGCCTCCCGTTTTCCCTTCAGCTCGATATCGACCCGCTCCTCGAGGTCGGGATGGGCGGCGTTCAGGAGCTTCTTTGTCCGCTCGGTGAGCAGGATCTGGTCGCCAGTCTCCCGGGTGGCCGCCTCGACCCGGGCGGCGACATTGACCGGATCGCCGATCACGCTGAACTCGAGGCGGCCCGCCCCGCCCACGTTGCCGGCGATCACCGGCCCGGAGTTGAGGCCGATGCCGATGCTCAGTTCCTGGGGGGAATCGAGGTCGCGCACGATCTGCAGCGCCGTGCCGAGCCCCTGGTCGGCGTGGTCGTCCTGGCGCCGAGGGGCGCCGAACACGGCCAACAGTCCGTCGCCGACGAACTTGTCGACGCGGCCGCCGTGGTCGTGGATGATCGGGACGATCTGCTCGAACAGATGGTTGATTGCCGCCACCACGTCCTCGGCCGGCGTGCTCTCAGCGAACGATGTGAAGTCACGGATGTCGATGAACATCACGGTCACCTCGACCTTCTCCCCGGCGAGGTTCGTGCCCTCCTGCAGGATGTGCTCGGCCACGTCTGAATCGACATAGGTGCCGAAGGCATCACGGATCCGCTCGCGCTCGGCCAGGCCGGCGACCATCGCGTTGAAGCCGAGCTGGAGCTGGCCGATCTGCGTGCCGTCGTACACGGCGACGCGGATGTCGAATTGACCCCGCTGGACCTCGGCCAGTGCCCGTCGCACGGACTCGACCGGATCCGCGGTGGCCCGCGCGGCGACGGTTACGGCCAGCAGGCCGACCGCGATCCCGGTGCCGCCCAGCACGACCATCGCCACCCCGAGCTGCTGTCGTGTCGCCTCCTGGTCGCCGGCCAGCGCGAGGATTCCAATCGCCACCACGCCGAACACGGGGAGCCCGGTTCCGAGCATCCAGGCCAGCACGGCGCGCGTCGCCACGCCCGGGACGGCCAGCCTCCCGGGCGCTCCGTGCTGTAGCGCGCGCACTGCCGCGGGTCTCAGCAGTAGCTCCGTCAGCAGGTAGGAACAGGACGCGGTGACCACGCCGGTGAGCACGATGATGATCGCGACTCGCACCGCCAGCGCTCCCGAGTAGGCGCTGTCGAGCACGGTGAACAGCACAGCCGCGATCAGCCACAGCGACACCTGGAGTCCGAACAGCCGCAGCGGTGCCTGGAGGACCGTGCGCGCCTCTCGCAGAGTGGCCGGGCGCTCCTCGAGCAGCCACGTGCGCAGGCGCAGCATCCCGCGCGTGCCGAGCACGACGCCGAGTGGCAGCGCAAGCGCTACATAGCCCAGGGCGACGAGCGCGTTGACCGTGCGCACGTGGCCGGTGGCAGCGATGTGCGGCAGCGGCACGACGAAGTTCGCGATCACCAACACCGCGCATACGCCGACGCAGTTGGTGGCCACGATCACCAACGTCAGCACGACGCGCCCGAACCGCACGAGGGTCGGTCCCGACAACTTGCTCTCCCCGGGACGAAGCACCTCCAGCGCACCGGCAGCGAGCATCTGCCGGAGGGGACGCGCTTGGGCCATGGAATGCGACCCTATCCGCTTGGGCGCCGGAAACCCCCGCACGTTTGGACACGGGGCCAATGACCGAGCCCTCCCGTCGGTCTAGGTTGTGCTCATGCACGAGCGTCCGCCGCAGATCGTGGCGTTCGGAGGCGGCGGGTTCTCGACCGAGTGGGGGAACACGCTGCTCGACGACCATGTGCTCACGCTGACCGGTGTGCAGCGTCCCCGCGTCTGCTTCCTGCCCACGGCCAGCGGAGACGCGGATCACTACGTGGTTCGTTTCTACCGTGCCTTCCCTGCCGATCGCTGCGAGCCCTCGCACATCTCCCTGTTTCGCCGCGAGACCGGCGTGGGAGATCCGCGCGCCCACCTGCTCGGCCAGGATCTCGTTTATGTCGGCGGAGGCAGCCTCGTGTCGCTGCTCGGCACCTGGCGGGCGCACGGAGTTGACGAGGCGCTCCGAGAAGCGTGGCAGTCCGGCGTGGTGCTGTGCGGCGGCTCGGCTGGATCGCTGTGCTGGTTCGCGCACGCCCTCAGTGGCTTTCACGAGGGCCCAGCGCGTCAGATCGTGGGGCTCGGGTTCCTCCCGTGGAGCAACGCCGTCCACTACGAGGACGAGGCCGGTCGTAGATCCGCGTTCATGACCGCTGTCGCCGACGGGATGCTCCCCGGATATGGTGCGGGAGATGCGGCGGCCCTTCACTTCGTCGGCACGGAGCTCTCAGAGGTTGTCTCATCGCAGCCACGAGCGCGCGCGCTCTACGTCTGCGCCGACGGCGAGGGAGGCGCGGTTGAACGTGAGCTGGCTGTGAGGTATCTCGGCTCGCCTGCTGAGACGGTCCGCAGCGGCGAGGCGATTGCTGCGTGAGGATCGATTCGGCCGCGCCGGAGGGCGGCGAGCACCGTCGCATCCTGGCGATGGGCGGCGGCGGGTTCACGATGCCGGAACGCTCGCTCGCGCTTGACCGCCTCGTGCTCAGGCTGAGTGACCAGCTGGCGCCCAAGGTGTGTTTTCTGCCCACCGCCAGCGGCGATCCGCGCGAGCAGGTCACGCGGTTCTACGAGCGCTTCGGAGACTGGCCGTGCGAGCCGTCGATCGTGTCGCTGTTCCACCTCGGAAGGGACCGGATCGACCCGATCGCACACCTGCTGGCGCAGGACGTGATCTACGTAGGCGGGGGCTCGATGCGGAACATGCTGGCGATCTGGCGTGAGCACGGGATCGACGCGGCAATGCGGGAAGCATGGATCCGGGGGGTCGCGCTGGCCGGGCTGAGCGCCGGGGCGATGTGCTGGTTCGCAGGCGGGATTAGCATGAGCGGCGGCGCGCCGGAACCGGTCCGCGGCCTGCACCTGCTGGAGGGGAGTCTGTCCGTTCACCTCGACGGTGAGCCAGAGCGGCTGCCGGCCTTTCGTGATGCCGTGGCTTCAGGTGAGCTCCCACCCGGTTACGCGGCCGACGACGGTGCCGCGTTGCTCTACACAGGGACGCGCCTGCGCGAATGCGTGGCATCGCACCGTGGCGCTCGGGTGTTTCACTTCGCCCCGGACGGCGCCGGCGGGGTCGAAGAGACCGAGTTGCCGGTCAGGCTGCTGCCCGGCGCCAGCGAGCCGGGGCCCGAGCGTGCCGGGTCTTACGGAGTCGCCGAACTGCGGGGTCTGCGCGCCGGTCGCCACCGCTGGGACTGATGCCATTCGTGCCTACCCCGCTGTTTGCGCCCGCCGCCGGCGCACCGTCACAACCACGAGCGCGGCGGCGACCGCCGCGGCACCCAGCCCGAGGATCACCACCAGCTCCGTGCTCGACGGCCAGCCGGTGGTGAGCGGGGAAGCCAGCGCGGAGAGATCAGAGGCCCGCGGGGAACGCGTAGCGGGGGTGCGGCGGCACGAACGCGCCGACCTCGAGCACGATCTCGGCGTGAGCGTGCAGCGGGATCCGCCCGGGAGCCAGCGTCCACCGCCGTCCAGCGACGTACGCTCGCACATGTGCGTGAAATCCGGCCAGTCGCTGCGCCGACAGCGGTTGTCCCCAGACGGCGAACAGCTCGGCCAGGCTCAGCCCGGAGCCTTGATCGACCACGATCAGGCCGGTTGGCTCATAGGTTCTGAGCGGGTAAGAGCAGGCGCCACCCCTGACGTAGGCGCCGTTTCGCCGCAGCGGCGGCGCGATGCCGATTCCGGCCGGTACCGGCAGCACCAGTCGCTGGGCGTAGAGCTCGAGGTGGACGCCGCGGACACGTGCGCTCGCGCGACGGCAGTGCAAGCCCGAGATCGGCAGGCGCCGCTTCGCCGCGGCACCGGTGGCGGGCAGCCGGTAGGCGGTGGAGCGACCGACGCGCAGCGGCAGCAGATCCGGTGCAAGGTGGCTGCCCGCCTCAGGCGCCGGTCGACCATCTCCGCAGCCATCGACCGCCATGGCCGCTAGCACGACGAAGAGGACCGCGGTCACGGACGACCGCCGCCGCGCGAGCACCGACACGAAACGACTACGCCGCGTGCGCCGGCTGACTGAGGATCCTCATCTCACGTCGCTCGGTGGCGAGCTCGACGTCCTCCGCTCGGCCGCCGAGCTCCTGCCACCCGGTCGCCACGTCCCCGCAGAAGCTGTCCAGGAAATCGTCGCTGTGAAGCGGATCGTGGTGGAACAGCAGCATCCGCTGAGCGGCCACCCGATAGCCGAAGGCGAGCGCGTCGGACAGTGGCGAGTGACCCCAGCCAACGTGGTTCGGGTACTCCTGATCGGTGTACTGGCAGTCGTGGATCAAGAGCGACGCGCCGCGTGCGAGCTCGAAGCCCGAGATCCAATCCTCGTCGAGCTCGGCCAGCGGCGCCCCGAGCCCGGGTTCGTGATCGGGGATGTAACACAGCGTGGTGCCCTCGTCCTCGATCCGGTAACCAAGCGTAGGTCCGCGGTGGTTGACGGCCTGTGCGCGGACCTTGGCCGGACCGATCTCCCACTCGACCGTCTCGGCCTCCTTGAAGGAGACGAGCGACGGCAGCTCTCGCACCTCAACCGGCGCCAGCGGGGCTGAGATGTACCGCGCCACCCGGTCACGCAGTGATGCCTCGCGTGAAGCGGGGCCCCAGATCAGGATCTCGGACTCCGGGCGGAACGCGGGCGCGAAGAACATCAGCCCCTGGATGTGATCGAGATGCAGGTGCGTCAGCAGGATGTGAATCGGCTGCTCGACCCGCGGCAGGGCCAGCCCCAGGTTGCGGATGCCCGTCCCGGCATCGAGGATCAGCGTGCTCCCGTCCGACAGGGTCACCTCGATGCACGAGGTATTCCCGCCGTAGCGCATCGTCTCGGGCCCCGGAGCGGGAATCGACCCGCGGGCTCCCCATACCTTGATCCTCATTTGCTCTCTCCCTCCGGGTTGTCCGATACGGGCCAGAAAAACACGATTGCTCCGCTCGAGCCGCCTGGGCCGACGATCGGAATGGCGCTGGCGGCGACGTCCTCGTGGCCGCGTGGGGTACCGACCCTGAACACGCCGTGAAAGGGCTGGTTCTTACGCACGGCAACAGTGGCGGGAATTCCGTCGTAGGGCAGCGGCTTGCCGTCGGCGCCGAACGGCCCGAATTGGCTCGTCCACTCCTCGGCGGCCATGCGGCCGCTTTCCTCGAAGCGCTTTCCGAGCATAACCGCCGCCGCCTCGTTGTAATACAGGAGCATCCCGAGGTCGCCGACGAGTAACGCAGGCGTCGAGATGCTCGCCAGGAGATTGCGAGCCAGAATCAACTCGAGCGGCCTCTGGGCGCTCATCCCGCCAACTCTAGTGTGGGGACGAGCTGCGTGGTCGCGTGAGCTTCGTCACTATCCTCCCGGGCCGTGGCGGGGCAGAAGTCAAAACGACGTTCACGCAAGCGGCACAAGCCTGGTGCGGCGCCTCGCGCGGTCGCCTCGCCCCGGCGCGAGCAGCGGGCCGAGCAGCTGGCGCAGCGGAAGGCCGTCCAGAAGAACCAGCAGCGCCGCGCGCGACGCCAGCTCGGGACCGAGGGCGAACGGCCGCCGAGCCCCTTCGGCGGACTGCCGATCTCCGAGATCGCGATCTTCGTCGGCGCGATCGGTGCGGTCGTGGGAGTGATCCAAGGTGGCGGCGCAGCACTGGTGGTGGGACTGGTCGTCTGCACGCTCGGCGTCGTTGAGGTGACGGCCCGGGAGCACTTCTCCGGCTTTCGCTCCCACGCCTCCCTGCTCGCGGCGATCCCGGCTGTCGCAGCCGGAATCGTGGTCGTTCTGGTGTTCGGACAGCCGCGGCAGCGGTCAATCGTGCTGCTCGCCGTGGTCCCGGTGTACGGAGCCGTGTTCTGGCTGCTGCGCAAGCGCTTCCTCAGTGCCCGGCAGGCTCGGATCGCGCGCCCACCCGCTCCGCGGCACTGAGCTTCGCCTCTGGCGCCAGGACGGTCGGCAGCTGCAAGCTGAAGATCGCCCCGCCGTCTGCGGCATTTACCGCTGACACCGATCCTCCGTGCTGGAGAGCGACCTGTCGAACGATCGCCAACCCCAGGCCGCTCCCCTGGCGCCCGCGGGAGTTGGCGCCCCGGAAGAACCGGTCGAACACGTACGGAAGGTCCTCGTCGGAGACCCCGGAGCCATGGTCGCGGACCCGGACGCCCTCGCCATCGACCACGACCTCGACCGGGCCCGCTGGAGGTGAGTGACGCGCCGCGTTGTCCAGCAGATTGTTGATCGCCCGGCCCAGCCGCTCGGGCACACCTTCGACCACGACCGGCGTCAGCGACGAGCGAAACTCAACCCCGGGGGCATTGCGCCGCGAGCGCGTCAGCGACTCCTCGACGATGCGGTCGAGCCTCGTGTCTTCGGTCGACTCGGGCGGGAGATCACCTCGCGCCAGCTCGATCAGATCGCTCACGAGCGCGCTTAGCTCCTCGCTCTGCTCGACCATGTCGTCGAGCAGGCGCCGGCGGTCCTCCTCACCGAGCGCCCCGCTTTGCAGCAGTACCTCGATGTTGGTGCGCAGGCTCGTTACTGGCGTCCGTAGCTCGTGGGAGGCGTCAGCCACCAGTTGCCGCTGCGCCCGGACGGATTCGTCGAGCGCTCCACGCGAGCCCTGAAGGCGCTCGAGCATGTGGTTGAAGCGGCCGGCCAGCTGCCCGACCTCGTCGTCAGCGTGGATCCGCAGCCGCGTGGACAGATCGTCGGTCTCGCCGATCCGCTCCGCCGTCTGAGCCACCTCGGCCAGCGGCGCCAGCACGCGGCGGGCGGCCAGTCGGCCCAACGCGGCCGCGAGCGCGACCCCGCCGGCGCAGAGCAGCAGCAGGACCAGCCGCAGATGGGAGAGGATCTGATCGACCGGCCCGAGCGGACGCGCGAGTTGAATTGCCACCGGGGTCACTTGCCCGTTGATCAGAGCGGTGGCATGGAAGGCGTAGATCCGCAGGTGCGCGTCGGACACCTGCGCATCCTCGAGCGCGCCGCTGGCGTGGCCGGTAGCGACGCTGCGGATCTCAGCGTCGATCGGCAAGCTCAACCCACCCACGCTGAACGGCACCGAACCGTCTATCGCGACGACCTGGGTGAATGGCGCTCGGCCGCCGGCATCCGGCGGAAGTCCTGGCATGTCGCTGCGGAGACCGAAGTTCGGAACGCGCTGGATGAGCACGGCTTGGCCGCGGAGCGCGTCATCGACCTGCCCGCGCAGCTGTCCGCGCACCACGACGTAGCACACCACCACGGCCAGCACCACCGCGATGCCAACTGCCGCGGCAGCAACCAGCGCGAGTCTGCGGCGCAGCGGCACGCCTAATCCCGGAGCACGTAGCCTACGCCGCGCACGGTATGCAGCAGGCGCGGCTCGTCGCCTGCCTCAGTCTTGCGACGCAGATATCCCATGTACACCCCGAGCGCGTTGGAGGTGGGGCCGAAGTCGTAGCCCCACACGTTCTCGAAGATCGTCGAGCGCGTGAGCACGTGCCGCGGGTGACGCATGAACAGCTCGAGCAGCAGGAATTCGGTCTTCGAAAGCTCGACCAGCCGATCGCCGCGGCGCACCTCGTGCGCGACGGGATCGAGCATCAGGTCCGCGTAGCGCAGCGTCTCGACGTCTTCCGCTCCGTCCCCGGTTCGGCGCAACAGCGCGCGCAGCCGGGCCTGCAGTTCGCGCAACGCGAACGGCTTGACCAGATAGTCATCGGCACCGACGTCGAGGCCCTTGACCCGGTCGTCGATGGCGTCTCGGGCGGTCAGCATCAGGATCGGCGTCCGGTCTCCGGCTTGGCGCATTCGCCGGCATACCTCGAGTCCATCGAGCCGCGGCATCGCGACATCGAGGATCACGGCGTCTGCCGGGGTCCGGGACTGGACGTCGAGCGCCTCCTCGCCGTCGCCGGCCAACTCCACGTCATGGCTATCGAGGCGCAGCGCCCGCTCGAGCGCCCGCCTGACGGCCGGTTCGTCATCCACTACAAGAACGCGCGCCATGCCGAGATGATGGCGCGCGCGCGTAAAAGTTGGCGAAGAGACTCGCCGCATCGACCCACGTCGGGATCTACGCGCAACAATCAATGGCCGTGGCACCAGAGAAGCTCGAGACCTATCGCTCCAAGCGTGATTTCGAAGCCACCGCGGAGCCCTCGGGCGCCGAACACCGCGATGGCGCAGACGGACATCACAGATTCGTCGTCCAGGAGCACCACGCCACGCGGCTGCACTGGGACCTCCGACTCGAACATCACGGGGTACTCGCCTCCTGGGCGATCCCCAACGGGATTCCACCCGACCCCCACGAGAACCGTCTTGCCGTGCACACCGAGGATCACCCGCTCGAGTACCTCGAGTTCGAGGGTGAGATCCCGCGCGGCGAGTACGGCGCCGGCACGATGCGGATCTGGGATCGCGGGACCTACGAGCTGCACAAGTGGGAGGCGCGGAAGGTCGAGGTCACCTTCCATGGCGAGCGCCTCGACGGTCGCTACGGCCTTTTCGCGATCGGTCGCGATGGCGCGGCCGAGAAGGACTGGATGATCCACCGGATGGATCCGCCCGCTGACCTCGGGCGCGAGCCGATGCCCGACCGCGTGCTGCCGATGCTCGCGCGCGCCGGAAAGCTGCCACCCGATCCGGACCACTGGTCCTTCGAGGTCAAGTGGGACGGCGTGCGGGCGATCGCCTACGTCCAGCCGGGACGGCTCCGCCTCGAGAGCCGCAACCTCCGGGAGATCACGGACGCCTATCCGGAGGTGCGCGGGCTGTTGCTCGACCTTGGGATGCGCGAGGCCGTGTTCGACGGCGAGATCGTCGCCTTCGACGAAGACGGCCGCCCGAACTTCGGTCGGCTGCAGCACCGGATGCACGTGAGCTCACCCGCCGCGGTCCGCCGGCTCGCCGCGAGCACGCCGGTCGTGTACGCGATCTTCGACCTGCTCTACCTCGACGGACACTCGCTGATGGCGCTTCCCTACCGGGAGCGTCGCCGGCGGTTGGATGGACTCGGGCTCGGAGGTGTGGCGTGGCGAGCCCCAGCTGCCCACCCTGGCATGGGCGCCCGTTTGCTCGAGGCCACGCGGATCCAGGGCTTGGAGGGGATCGTGGCCAAGCGCCTCGACGCGAGCTACGAGCCCGGCCGGCGCACCGGTGCCTGGATCAAGGTCAAGAACACCCGTCGCCAGGAGCTGGTCATCGGAGGATGGATCCCTGGCGAGGGACGGCGAACCGACCGGATCGGCGCGCTGCTGATGGGTTTCCACGAGGATGGAAAGTTCCGCTACGCGGGCCGCGTCGGCACGGGCTTCACCGAGACGACGCTGGACGAGCTGGCGGGAAAGCTGGCGCCGTTGCGGCGCGACGGGAGCCCGTTCGACCCGGGGCCAAGACTCCCGCGCGAGACAGTGTTCGCCGAGCCGTGCCTGGTCGCGGAGATCGAGTTCACCGAATGGACCGCCGATGGCGTGATGCGCGCACCCTCGTTCAAGGGGCTGCGCGACGACAAGTCGCCCCGAGAGGTCGCGCTCGAGCGTGACGGCGAGCGCGAGGGTGAATCCCCTGCCACGCCGGAATCTCCCGCCGCGCTGTTCGACGAGGTGAAGCCGCTGCCCGACGGTGGGCTCGCGGTGCTCGTCGATGGACGGCGCTTGAAGCTCTCCAACTGGGACAAGGTGCTCTACCCCAAGGCGGGGTTCACCAAGGGGGAGTTGATCAGCTACTACGCGCGCGTCGCGCCCGCCGTGCTCCCCCACCTGCGCGACCGTGCGCTCACGCTCAAGCGCTATCCGAGCGGCGTCGAGGCGCCGTACTTCTATGAGAAGCAGTCGCCCTCGCACCGGCCCGAGTGGGTGCAGACGGTGAAGATCGGCGACGTCAACTACACGCTCGCCCAGGACCGCCCGACGCTGGTCTGGCTCGCCAATCTCGCCGACATCGAGCTGCACACATCGCTGTCTCTGGCCGACGCGCCGAAGCAACCGACGATGCTCGTGTTCGATCTCGACCCGGGGCCGCCGGCAGGGATCATCGAGTGCGCGCAGGTGGCGCTGGTCCTGCACGGACTGTTCGGCCAGCTGAAGCTGGAGTCGTTCGTCAAGACCTCCGGCTCCAAGGGGATGCAGGTCTACGTGCCGCTGAACACGCCGACCGACTACGAGCGGACCAAGCCATTCGCCCGCCGGATCGCCGAGCTGCTCGAGCAGCGCATGCCGGAGCTCGTGGTCTCCCGCATGACCAAGAAGCTCCGCCCGGGCAAGGTCCTGGTGGACTGGAGCCAAAACGACGACCACAAGACCACCGTCAACGTCTATTCGGTGCGGGCACGGGAGCGACCCACCGTCTCGACGCCGGTGGACTGGGAGGAGCTACGGGCCGCCCACGACGCCGGAGAGCCGGAGCGGCTGAGCTTCGACACCGAACAGGTTCTGGCTCGGCTCGAGGTCCAGGGTGACTTGTTTGCGCCGCTGACCAGCCTCAAGCAGCGGCTCCCGGCGCTGGGCTGAACGTGGTCGCCCGCGTGTTCCGCGCCGTACGTGAAAGCGCGATCCGCGCCGCTTTAGGATGATGCGCGGCGATGGATCCGATCACGTTGCGAAACCGGCTTCTCGTCGCCACCGGCATGTGGAAGGAGGCGATTGGTGAGCCGCTTCCCAAGCTCGATCCCGGGGACCCCGCCAGTCAGATCCAGAGCTTCGAGTTAGAGCTGGTGAAACGGCTGTGGGAGATCGCCAGTCCGGAAACGGCGCGGGAAATCGCCGATCGCACCTGGGATCTGGTGCACGACCGCCCAGCCGGCGACCCGGTCAAACGCCGGGTGGTCGAATGTCACGAGGCACTGGCGCGGATGACTCGCCTCGGCGACTGACGGGCCCGGCGCCGGGCTGCAGCGGCTAAGACCCCGCGCCGAGCAGTCCCGCCGGCTCGGCGATGGCGGAATCCCGGGACAGGCCGGCGGCGGCATAGGCACCCGCCTCGTCGAGGGTCTCCCGCTCGAGCAGCGCCAGGGCCAGCGCGTCGAGATTCGAACGGTGGGTGCGAAGCAGCTCGCTCACCTCGCGGTGGGCGGTCTCCACAATCCGTCGAACCTCTTCGTCGACCAGTCGCTGGGTCGCCTCCGAGGTCTCGGCGACCCCCGGCATCAGCGGGCCCATGCCGTCGACCGGCAGCACCGCGATCGGCCCGATCGCCCGGCTCATGCCCCAGCGCCCGACCATGTGCCGGGCGATGCGGGTCAGATGCTGGATGTCCGACTCCGCTCCCGTCGTGAGATCGCCGAACACGATCTCCTCCGCCACACGGCCTCCGAGCGCGACCTTGATCTGGCCGAGCAGATGGCGCTGGTCGAAGTTGAAGCGATCGGCGTCAGGGGAGGAGAACGTCACGCCGAGCGCCTGCCCGCGCGGGATGATCGAGACCTTGCGGACGGGATCGGCGCCCGCGGTCAGCATCCCCACGATCGCGTGTCCGGACTCGTGGTAGGCCGTGCGGCGGCGGTCGTCCTCGCTCAGCATCACCTTGCGCTCGGCACCTAGCACTACCCGCTCGAGCGCGTCGGAGAAGTCCTCGGAGATGACCTTCTCGTGCTCACGGCGCGCGGCCAGCAACGCTGCCTCGTTGACCAGGTTGGCGAGATCCGCCCCGACCATGCCCGGAGTCGTGGCGGCCAGCACGCCGAGATCGATTTCGGGCGCGAGCGGAACCGAGCGGGTGTGAACACGCAGGATCGCCTCCCGGCCGACGCGATCGGGCGGTTGCACGGTGACACGGCGGTCAAAGCGGCCGGGTCGCAGCAGCGCCGGATCGAGAACTTCGGGTCGGTTGGTGGCGCCGAGCACAATCACTCCGGTGCGAGGGTCAAAGCCGTCCATCTCGGTGAGGATCTGGTTGAGTGTCTGCTCGCGCTCATCGTGGCCGCCTGAGAACCCGGCGTTGCCGGCCGAACGCGAGCGCCCGATGGCGTCCAGCTCGTCGATGAAGATGATCGCCGGCGCGGCCTCCTTGGCCTGTTGAAACAGATCCCGTACCCGGGAGGCGCCGACGCCGACGATCATCTCGACGAACTCCGAGGCCGACATCTGAAAGAACGGCACTCCCGCCTCGCCGGCCACGGCCCGCGCCAGCAGCGTCTTGCCGGTCCCGGGAGGGCCGCTGAGCAGGACGCCGCGAGGGATCCGGCCGCCGAGGCGAAGGTACTTGTCCGGCTGCTTGAGGAAGTCGACGATCTCGTAGAGCTCCTCCTTGGCCTCGTCGATGCCGGCCACGTCCTCGAAGGTGACTGGCTGATCGCCGCCCTCCGCACGTCGCGCACGCGAGCGCCCGAACGACATCAGACCGCCGGCCCCGCCGCCGGCGGCCGCCGCGCGGCGCATGATCAGCACGAACAGCAGGATCAGCACGAGTGTGGGCCCGAACCCGAAGATCACGCTCTGCAGAAACGAAGGCCCAGCGTCGGGGGATTTGGCGTCGATCGTGGCGCCTGCCGTCCGCAGCTGGTTAAACAGCTCGGTGCCGTTGGCGAACGCGGGCACCTGAGTGGAGAAGTTGGTCGTCGCGGGGGCGCTGGGGTCGCTGGGCGGATACTTGACTGCGTGCCTGAACGAGCCCTGGATGGCGTCACCGGTGGAGGAGATCTCCCCCACGTTCTTGGTCTGGACCTGGGCCAGGAACGTCGGGCTGTACGGGATCCGCACCCGCGCGTTCGGCTGTAGAGCCTGCGAGGAGATCCACAGGTTGAGTGCCAGCAACGCCAGCACCAGCAGGCCGACGAGCAGACGCGGGTTCGGCCGGTTGGGTAGAACCGGGCCCTTCGCTCCGGCGCGGCCGTCGGGCGCGGGGGTCACCCTCCAGCCCGGTGGAGCAGGCGGCGGCGCGGCCCCTCGCCCGCGGGGAGGTGCCGGTCGTCGAGAAGGTTCCTCGGCCATGGGGCTCAATTGTCGCAAGCGGTGACCGCGGGCCCGCGACGTTAGCCGCTCTCGAGCCGGGTCCTGAACGAGTCGGCGCCCTCGACGCTCGCTCCGGCCGCCCATGCGCGGTCGGCCAGCCAGTGATCAGAGGTCACGACTCTCACCGCCGACGGCCGTTCGCTTGCCCGCAGCAGGCGGATGATCTCGTCGTCGGCGGCGTCGCGCCGCGGCTTGGGGGCATGCGCGATGTCGATCACCGTGGAGCGGATCGGGGGGGACGGCTTTCGCTCGAACACGACCGTCACGTCCTCGTTCTCACCGGCCGCCCAGCGCTCGAGCAGATCGACGAGGCGGAGCATCGCCGCGTCGCGGTCGCGCCACCACCCGTCCGGGCGGGTGCCGATCACGTTCATCCCGTCGACGAGCCAGCGCACGCGTCCCAGACTACGCGCGTGGCCAGGGGCAGACTCTCAGTCGCCATCGTCCCGGGGGGCGCGCCGGCCGCGTTTGCGGTCGGCTTGGATCCGCTTGGCTTGGAGTCGGCGCTGTTTGGCACCCGCGCTCGGACGGGTCGGACGCCTCGGCCGCGGCACCGCCAACGCCCCGGTGAGCCGGGCTTGCAGCCGCTGGAGCGCCAGCTCGCGGTTGCGGATCTGGCTGCGGGCGTCCTGGGCGACGGCCACGACCCGAGGGCCGAGCCGCGCGGTGATCCGCTGCCGCTGCGCCTCGCTCAGCGCACGCGATGCTGCGACGTCGAAACTGGCTTCCACGCGCGAGGCGGTGACGTTGGCGTGCTGGCCGCCGGGACCGGATGAGCGGGACGCGCGCAGAGTCACCTCGCGCAAAGGAATCGCGCCGTGTCGGCCCAGAGGCATCGGATCCTCCATGCCCGGAAGGATGACCTGTGATCCGGTTGCGAGCGCGCGCGGGCGGGCTGGGCCTTCCGCGCGGAGTGCGTGATACCGTGCCGCCCGGTAAGGCCGCCCTACGGACGGCGAGACGGCGGTGCAGGCCCCGGTGGTATTCGAAGAACATCGCGCGGTAGCAGCACTTCAAGCTTCGGAGGAACACTCCCATATGCCAACCGGAACGGTTAAGTGGTTCAGCGACGAGAAGGGATTCGGCTTCATCACCCCTGATGAGGGCAGCCGAGACCTGTTCGTGCATCACTCGAGCATCAACGCCGACGGCTACCGCTCGCTGGCCGAGGGCGCAAAGGTCTCCTATGAGGAGGAGGCCGGGCCGAAGGGCCCGAAGGCGATCAACGTCGAAAAACTGTAGCCGCGCCGCGGCCGACAAGAGCCCGCCGGGATGACGCCGGCAGCGACCCAAGCCGCGCGGGTCCGTACCCACCACATCTATTGCGTGGCGATCCTTGATGGCTGACTGGGTGACTATCTCTTCGCTGGCGACTGCCGGTGGCACTTTGGTGCTGGCGGTGGCGACGTTCAGCTCGGTTCGATCCGCTAACCGGTCCGCTCGGGTGGCGGAGCTGTCGCTGCTCACGGGGCTGCGCCCCGTGCTGATCCCCTCGCGCGAGGATGATCCGACGGTCCGGGTGCGGTTCGGCGATGGACACAGCTTGTGACGCTCGCGGGCCATCAGGGGGCGCTGGAACACGCCAACGGCCACCTGTACATGGCGCTTGGCCTTCGCAACGGGGGGACGGGCCTGGCCGTGCTGCACGGCTGGCATGCGGAGGCCCTGGTTCGCGAGCGCCAACGTGAGAGGCCGGACCCCGATCGCTTCCGGCGCCAGCAGCTCGACCTCTACATCCCGGCGGGTGACACCGGCTTCTGGCAAGGCGCGATCCGTGACCCCCAGGACCCCTACCACGAGGGCATTCGCAGCGCCCTCAGCTCCGGCTCGCGCGTGCAAATCGACATCCTCTACGGCGATTACGAGGGCGGCCAACGCACGGTCGCGAGGTTCGGTATCGGCCCGGACGCCGAAACCGGCGAGACGCGCTCCCAGACAATTCACTACTGGAATCTGGATCGGGTCGATCCGCGCTGAACGGTGGCTACGCTGATTGGTAGTGAGCCGATCGCCCCAGATAGAACTGCTGTGGTGGGAGGGGTGTCCCTCGACCGAGGGTGCGCTCGGGCAGCTGCGTGAGATCCTGGGCGAGTTCGGTTTCGGTGGCACAGATGTACAGATGCGGGAGATCCGGACGGACGCGCAGGCCGCCGAAACCGGCTTCCGCGGTTCGCCCACGATCCTGATCGACGGCGTCGACGTCGCCCCAGAGCTCGCCGCCCCCGCGGATCCCAATCCCCTGACCTGCCGGCTCTACCGCCGCCGCGATGGTCGGATATCGCCCACCCCGGACCCCGACGATGTGCGTGAGGCGGTGCGGGCCGCCGCCGCCCGCGGGAGGTGACGCCACGATGACGATCGCGATCGGCCAGCCGGCCCCCGACTTCGAGCTGCCGGACACCGAGGGGCGCAGCTGGAGCGCAGACGCTGCGGGAGCTCCGGCCACGGTGATCGTCTTCACCTGCAATCACTGCCCCTACGCTCTGGCCTGGCACGAGCGAGTCGCTGCGGTGGCCCGGGACTACGCCGAGCGGGGTGTGCGCGTGCTGGCGATCAACTCCAACGACGCTGATCGCTACCCGCGTGACTCACTTCAGGCGATGCGCGAGCGCGTCCACTCCGAGGTTTGGCCGATGCCCTATCTGCACGACGCCGAGCAGACCACGGCCCGGGCCTACGGCGCGAAGACCACACCCGACGTGTTCATTCTCGATTCCGAGCAACGCCTGCGCTATCGCGGCGCCCCGGACAGCGACCACGACGACCCCGGCCAGCAGGCGCAGTGGATTCGCTCGGCTCTCGACGAGCTTCTGGCCGGCCGCCAGCCCGAGACGGCGGAGACCAAGCCGGTCGGCTGCTCGATCAAATGGAAGCCCTGAGCGGGCGGTGGCCGTGAGGCGGCGCTCAGGCGACGTGGCCGTCGTCGGGCTCGAGCGGGAGCCCGGCCGCGGCCCAGTCGTGTAGCCCGCCGGCCATGTTGTGCGCGTCGAAGCCCGCGTCGCTGAAGGCCTCGGTGGCCATCGCGGAGCGGCTGCCGCTGCGGCAGTAGAACACCACCGGCTTGTCCCGGCCGATCGTATCCGCCGACGCGGCGAGCTGGCCCAGCTCGATCAGCCGACCACCGGCAACCCGCCCGGCTTCGTGCTCGTAGCTCTCGCGGACATCGATGAGCTGAATCTCGCCGCGCTCGAGGAGCTCTGCCACCTGCTGGGGACTGAGATCTGCGCCCATCGACCCAGCGTAGCGATCGGGGCTCATCCCCCTTCCTAGGTCTCCATAACCATGCTGATGCCAAACATCCTGCATCTCCGCTACTCTGCCGTTCGACCTACAGACCCAGCCGAATCTCCGCGGTGCCCGGCCGGCGGAGAACGGGGGACCCATTGAAGCCGCATTGGCTTCGGGGGCGAATCGCCAAATTTTTGGCGTAGCGCAGTCTCTTTCAGCGCGAGCCCGACAGCTAACCCCGTAGGCACGAGAAAGAGAAGGGGTTGTATTGCTGTCCCCACGTCTACGACGAGTCACCCGCGCTGTCAGCACCGCGTCGGTTGCCCTCACCCTGATCCCGGCCGCGAGCGCCGTGGCCAGCTCCGGGCGCGGCCCCGCGAACCCCGCCAGCGGAGGCGCATCCCCGGGTGCCATCAGCCGCACGGCGCAGCTCGGCGGTCGCCACACCTATCCTGGCGATTCGGAGCACCTCGGTGACCGGATCCTCCACTCGGGAATGTCCGGCCACGACGTCCGAGTGCTGCAGGACTTCCTGACCCAGGCCGGCTTCCCGACGCCGGTCCTCGGCCGCTTCGGCCCCACCACTGCGAGCCACGTGAGGGCATTCCAGCGCGCGCATCAGCTCCGCGCCAACGGCGTCGTCACGTGGACCGTCGCGCAGGCCCTGCGCACGGCGATCGGCCGGACCCAGACCGCCACGCTACCCGAGACGACGGTGCCCGGCGGCCGGGCTCAGATCAGCAACGGGCTGGCGGTCGCCCCGGCGGACGCTCCCGCGGCGGTTAGGGCGGTCATCGCGGCGGGCAACCGCATCGCGTTCAAGCCTTACGTCTACGGCGGAGGCCACGGCACTTGGAACGACTCGGGCTACGACTGCTCGGGCTCGGTCAGCTATGCGCTCCACGGTGGTGGGCTGCTGTCCTCCCCCGAGGACTCGGGCACGCTCGAGTCCTACGGTCGCTCAGGCGCCGGAACCTGGATCACGATCTGGGCCAACGGCGGACACGTCTACATGTACGTCGCCGGGCTGCGCTTCGACACCAGCGCCCAGGGTGAGTCCGGGGGCTCGCGGTGGACCAGGCAGGGACGTTCCAGCGCCGGCTACGTCGAGCGTCACCCGTCAGGAATGTAGCCGCCGGGCGTGCGCGGGAGGGTCCGAAGATCCCCACCCTCCGGGGCGCGGGCTGATTTGAAGCAGAACTGAATCAGGCTGCCGCTGAGCTGGGCGTTCTCGAGCTGTGCCGAAGCCTTGCACGGGGTCGGGGTGAACTCCCCCTCACGGGTCTTGACGAGCGGCCGGCGGCGAGGCGTTGGCTTGCAGCCGGCCGCCGACGGCCGAGCGTACCCCACCTTCCGCGCGGCTCCGGAGACCGGTGTGACGTAGCATCCAGAGGGCCATGCCTGTGCTCCCCGAGTCTTCCGTCGCCCGCACCAGCTAGCGCGATGCCGGGTTCGACGCCGACGCCGCGCCGCATCGTCGGCTCGGCGCTGGCGGCACTGACGGTGGGTCTGGGCGCTGCCAGCCTGATCGCCGGGTTCAGCAGCTCGTTTCCGCTGCGGGCCCTGCAAGGTTTAATGGTTTTCGGCGCGGGGGCCGTGATCATCGGTGGTGCGGCCCTGCTGGTGATGATCCGGCTGGCAGGGTGGCGCGATCCGGAGTCAGAGGACGATTTTGAGGCGCTCGTGCAGCGGACCGAGCGGCTGGCTGCTGATGACTCGTGGGGCGACACGGAGGACTACGAGACGGGCGCCGACGAGGATGACGGGGGCGGCATCGACCCCTATGATGAGGATGACTTCAAGCTGCTCGTTCGCTCAGCCCTGGATGACCTGCCGCTCGAGTTTCATCGCGCGCTCGAGCACGTGGCGGTCGTGGTCTCCGACGGGGGCCGGCGCCGCCGCGCCTACGGGCTCTACCAGGGCGACACCGTCGCGCGTGATTACTTCCACGATCGAATCGTGATCTTCCGGGACATGCTCGTGCGCGATTTCGGCCACGACCCGGACCTGCTTCGGGCCCAGGTGACGCGGACCGTTCGCCACGAGCTCGCCCACCACCTCGGATGGGACGAGAAGGGCGTGCGCGGTTTAGGGTTATGAAGTACTGGCCCTCTCGCGGGGGCCTCGTGATTCGTCTTCTCATCCCTCCGAGCAGGAGCAACGCCGAAATGCCAGAAGCAGTCATCGTCGACGCCGTCCGCACGCCGATCGGCCGTGCGATCAAAGGCTCTCTGAAGACCGTTCGCGCCGACGAGCTGGCGGCGATCCCGATTCGCGCGTTGGTCGAACGTAACTCCGACGTCGACTTCGCCGAGACGGTCGACGTGCTGATGGGGGCTGCCTCGGGCATCGGCGAGCAGGGCTACAACGTCGGACGCAATGCCGCCCTGCTCGCGGGGCTGGACCACCACGTGCCGGGCTGTACGGTGAACCGCTTCTGCGCCTCGTCGCTGATGACGATCCGAATGGCTTCGCACGCGATCAAGGCGGGGGAGGGCGATCAATACATCGCCGCCGGAGTCGAAGCCGTCTCCCGCGCGGGACTTGGCGCAGGCATGATGGACGAGGCCAAGCATCCGAAGCTGAACGGATCCGAGGGGTCGCTCTACGACGTCTACATCCCGATGGGGCTGACCGCCGAGAACGTCGCGGAGCGCTGCAACGTCAGCCGCGAGGCGCAGGACGAGTGGGCGGTGATCTCGCAGTCGCGGGCGGTCGAGGCCCGGGACTCCGGCCATTTCGATCGGGAGATCGTCCCGGTGACCGTGCCCGCACACAAGGACCAGGACCGGGAGGGCAACGAGATCGACGTCGAAGAGACCGTGGTCGACAAGGACGACGGTCCACGCGCGGGCACGACGATGGAGGTTCTGGGCCAGCTGAAGGCCGCCTTCAAGGAGAACGGCACCGTCACGGCGGGCAACTCGTGTCCCTTGAACGACGGGGGCGCCGCCGTGCTGATCATGTCCGAGGAGAAGGCGCGTTCGCTCGGCCTGACTCCGAAGGCGCGGATCGTCGCGTCCACGGTTGCCGCGATCCGCCCGGAGATCATGGGGCTCGGCCCGATCCCCGCGATCAAGATGCTGCTCGAGCAGACCGGCATGTCGATGGACGACATCGACATCGTCGAGATCAACGAGGCCTTCGCGGCTCAGATCGTCCCCTGCAAGGACGAACTGGGCATCGATGATGAGAAGCTCAACCCGTTCGGCGGCGCGATCGCCCTCGGGCACCCGTTCGGGATGACCGGCGCGCGGATCATGACGACACTGCTCAACGGGTTGGAGAGGCGCGACGGCAGGTTCGGCATCGAGTCGATGTGCGTCGCCGGAGGGATGGGCCAGGCAATGCTGGTCGAGAGGCTCGCGTAGCGCCCAGGGCGGCAGGCGGGCAGCTGCGCTGGTGCTGGCCGGCCCGCTGCTCGTGCTCGGGCCGGACGATGCCCACGAGATCGACGATCCCGGGCGGCGGTAATGTCGTCACGCTTCCGGGCTTGCGCGGCTCGACGTTCCTTGTCGACCCACCCCACCGGCGACCTGCGGCAGACGTTCACCGTCACCGCCGACCAGCCGGTCGCGGGCGGCGCGGGCGCACAGGCGCTAGCCCGGCTCTCGGAGCTCGGCCAGCGCCTGGCGCAACCCTTCCGCCGCGACCGACAGCGGCGGATCGAGGTCGCGGTCGCCGAGGAGGCCGAAGCAGACCTTGCCGTCGTAGGAGATGATGCCGACCGACAGGGCCTGGTTGGCAGGGTTGAGCGGAACGATGGGGTGGACCTCGAGCAGCCGCACGCCGCTGAGGTAGAACGGCTGCTGGGGACCGGGGATGTTGGAGACGACCAGGTTGAACGCGCGGACCGTGCCCATCGCCCGGGCGAGCAGGCCGGAAATCAGCGGAGGCGCCCAGCCGGAGGCACCGACCATCAGTGCGCCCGCGCGCACGGCGGCTGACTGCTTGAGTTGCCGGGTCTGCGCCGAGATGGCTCTGACGCGGGCTGCCATCTCGGCCTCGCCGATGGGCAGATCGACGAAAACGGTGGAGATCCGGTTGCCGAGCTCGCCGGTCTCCGTCGGCTCTCGCACGCTGACCGGAACCAGCGCGACCAGGGCGCGAGCATCGCTTCCCGTGCGAGGGCCGATCTCGTTGCCGGCATCGGCGAGGTACCGGCCGAGCATCCCCGCGACCACAGCCAGCACAGCGTCGTTGACCGTTCCGCCCGCGTCCTTGCCGGCGCGCTTCAGCGCGCCGAGTTCGCCGTGAGCGACGGCGTAGCGGCGGTTGGGGGAGATGGGACGGTTCAGCGGCGTCATCGGCGCCTGCGGGCGGGAACGCGCCAGCTCGAGCGCCACGTCGGTGGCCCGGCGCATGTCGCCCGTCGCTCGGCGCATGTCCCCGGCCGCGCGCCGAGGATCCGGGTCAAGCGCGCGCAGCATGCCGTCGATCATCAGCTTTGGCGCTCGGGCCAGCGGGCGGCTGGCCAGCCGGGCCACGTGGCCGCGCAGGTCGTACTTGCGCGGCGACCACTCCTGTTCGGGCGGCGGGATCTCCAGTGGCTCCACGGTGGGGTCGAGCACCAGGGCCGCCATCCCGATCGCTGCCATCCCATCGACGAGCGCGTGGTGCACCTTGAACAGCAGACCGTTGCCGCCGCCCTTCATCCCCTCGATCAGCGTCGCCTCCCACAATGGCCGGGCGCGGTCGAGACGGTGTGAGAACTCCCGCCCGACCAACGCGCCGAGCTCGTCCTCTCCGCCGGGAGCGGGCAGGCTCGCCTGACGCACGTGCCAGTCGAGATCGAATCCCCGGTCGTCGGTCCACACCGGATTGGCCAGCCCGAGCGGGGCCTCCTCGAGCCGCTGGCGCAGCCGCGGGATGAAATGGATCCGCTCGGCGATCCGGTCGGCCACCATCCTCCGGGTCAGCGGTGGGTCGGCGTCGAACACGAGCAGCCCGCCGACGGCCATGTTGATCGGCCCGTGCTCGGCCGCGAGCGACGAGCGGTCAGCGGGCGAGAGCTCCTCGGTCACCGCGCGTGCCACCTCGGCGGCCTTCGCAACGCGGCATCGAACCTGATCACTTCGCCGCCCCGCATCTCGTTCTCGACGATAGGCACGGCCAGCGAGGCGAACTCCTCCGGCCGCTGCCTTCGATCCGCATCGGCGGAAACCCTACTGCGCGACGCGAGCCTACTGTGTGACGCGGGAGCCCAGCGAGAGCGCGAACAGCTCGTCCGGGTCGGTGAACCACGCATCCAGCTCCAGGCCTGCCGCCGCGAAGTCCGCCTGCACCCGGGCGCGGGTGAACTTGGCGCTGATCTCCGTGCGCACCTCCTCGCCGGCGGCGAACTCGACTCGCAAGCCGAGATCCGCAATCAGGACGCTGCACGGTCGCTGGGCTCTCAGGCGCATCTCGACCCATTCGTGACGGCGATCGAAGAACGCGATGTGGTCAAACGTGTCGGGAACGAAGTCGGCATCGAGCTCCCGGTTGATCACGTGCAGGACGTTGCGGTTGAACTCGGCGGTGACGCCGGCGCGGTCATCGTAGGCGGCTTCGATCACCGCTGGGTCCTTGACGAGATCCGTCCCCAGCAGCAACCGATCCTCCGGACCGAGAACGGCCGCGATCTTTCGCAGCAGCCCGCGTCGCGGGCCGGACGGGAAGTTGCCGATCGTGCCGCCGAGCAGGGCTACGATCCGCGGCGCGCCGGACGGCGGGATGCGCTCGAGGTGGCGCTCGAAATCACCGATCATCCCGTGAATGCGGAGCCCGTCGTACTCCTCCACAAGTTGCTCGGCCGCTTCGCGCACGACGGTCTCGGACACGTCGAACGGGACATATCGCCGGAGCCCACCGGCCTCGGACATCGCGTCGAGCAAGACCCGCGCCTTCTCGGCCGAACCGGACCCGAGCTCGACCAGTTCTCCGGCGCCGATGGCCGAGACGATCTCGCCGGCGCGCTCGGCGAGAATCCCCTTCTCGGTACGAGTTGGGTAGTACTCGTCGAGTTCGCAGATGCGCTCAAACAGCTCTGACCCACGGGTGTCGTAGAAGTGCTTGGGCTGGAGCTCCTTGAACGGACGGGTCATCCCATCGAACACGTCGCTGGCCAGGCTCCGTTCCTCGGCCTCGGAGAGCCAGGACTCAATCCGGATGGCGGCCGTCGCGGCGAGCGCTTTCACGGCAGATCCTTGGCGATCCGGAACCCGGAGAAAATCTGACGACGCACGGGGTAGTCCCAGTTGCGGAAGGTCGGGCTGATCACCTCGGCGCAGGTGGCCCACGAGCCGCCCCGCAGCACGCGATGCTCGTCGCCGAAGAACACCTGCGAGTACTCCTTGTAGGGGTACGGCGCGAACCCCGGATATCCGTCGAAGCGGCTCGAAGTCCACTCCCAGACATCGCCGATCATGCCGTGACAGCCATGGGGCGAGGCGCCGGCGGGGTGAGCCCCGGCGGGGTTCGGTCCGCCCGCGCCGCGATCCAGGTTCGCGTGGGTGCCGGCGTGGGGCGACTGCTCACCCCACGGGAATCTGCGGGCCTGCTGCTCCTCCTGGTCCCAGGTCGCCGCCTTCTCCCACTCCGCCTCGTCGGGGAGCCGGGCGCCGTGCGCGCGTGCGAAGGCGTCGGCCTCGAACCAGGAGACGTGGACGACGGGTTGGAGCGGATCGATCCTTTCGAGCCTTCCGAGACGCCACTGTGAGCGCCGGTCCGCCGTCCACCCACCAGGTCGTGCGATGTCGTACTCCTCTTTCCAGGACCAGCCCTCGTCCGACCACCACTCGCGTCGCTCATAGCCCCCGCCCTCCACGAATGTGAGGTAGCTGGCGTTGGTAATCGGGGTTTGGCCGATCAGGTAACCGCGGACATCGGTCCGGTGCAGTGGTCGCTCGTTGTCGTAAGCGAAGCCGTTGGCCGGAGCGCCGATCGAGCATGGGCCGGCCGGCATCTCGATCAGCTCGAACCCGGTGAAGGCAGGCCCCGCAGTCCTCAAGGCGCTCGTGCGCTCGGTGGAGGAGCGGTACCCGCTGATCCGCGCGAGCTGGATCGTCTGCAGCATCGTCTCGCCATGTTGCAGCTCATGACGGAGCACCATCTCGTGCAGGCCGCCGTCGCCGATCCCCTGCTGCTCGACCACTTCCAGCGTCCGGCCGCGAACATCGTCGAGATACTCCCGCGCCTGGGCGGGGCGCAGGTACGGAAGCTCGCCCCGCCCCGAGCGGGGGGTCTCGAACGCGTCGTAGACGTCGGCCAGATCGTCGCGCAGGAGCGGGCGGCAGCCGAAACGGTGCACCAGCCAGAGGTCCTCGAACGCCGCGATATGCCCGAGGTCCCAGACCAGCGGGCTCATCAGCGGAGAGTGAACGCACTCCAGGTCGCTCTCAGACACCGACTGAACGAGCCCGAGGGTGCGCTCGCGCGCGTCCTGTAGCGCCTGCACCGCATCGTCCGGCCTCAGGTCAGCCGCGGCTGCGATCGAGGGGGCCATCTACAGGATTTTGACATCCCCGTTCCGAGGGGAAATGAAACTGAAGAGTTCAGCCGATCGCGTAGCGGAGATACAACGAATCGTTGCGCTCGAGCAACCACAGGAGCCTGACGCGCTGCGGCTCAGGCAGTTCCGCACCGGTGGCGATGGCCGGGCCCTGACCGCCGCCGGCCAGCTTGGGGGCGAGGGTCAGGAACAGCTCGTCGACCACCGTCTCTCGCAGCAGGGCGCCAAACAAGGTTGGTCCTCCCTCGCATAGCAGCGAGCGGATGTCGTGCTCGGAGCGTAAGCGCCGCATGACTGTGGTCAGCGTGAGCTCGCCCGGATCGATGCGAATCACCTCGACCTGGGCCGCCCACCCCTGATCGACGATCTCGGTGGGGGAGAAGATCGCCACGCGCGCTTCAGGCTCGGCGAACAGCGGAATGTCCCGGGGTAGATCCCCGCTGCGAGTGACGATGCAGGCGAGCGGCTCCGCCGGGCGCCCCTGGGCAGCTCGCCGCTGCCGTCGCTCCGGCTTACCGAGGATTCGCCCGTAGGACTCGGTGCGGAGCGTTCCGGTGCCGGGGAGAACGGCGTCGAACTGCTCCCGCAAGCCGTGGAACATCGCGCGGTCGCCGTCGTCTCCGAGCGGCCCCGAACGCCCGCCGAGCGTGGCCCGGCCGTCGGCGCTGGCGACGAAGTTGACGACCGTGTGGGGCCGCTCCTCGCGGGCGGCCTCGCCGGGGGCAAGCGAGGCCAGGAGGGCGTCGACCTCGACCGAGGCCGGTTCGGGTAACAGCTGGCGGAACTCCATCGGCCGGCGAACCTAGCACTCGAGCTGTCCCCGCCGCGGATGCGACGCCGCTCACTGGAAACCGGTTAGGCTCCGCGCGGATGGACGTCAAGGCGATTGACCGCGGAGAGCTGATAGCGGTGGTGGGTGGGATCCTGCTCGCGATCTCGCTGTTCCTGAACTGGTTCACGCTAGGCAATCCCAACACCGTGCTCAACCAGTGCGCGCATCCGACGCAGTTCGGCGCTCCGAGCACCGGCTGTTCCGGCTGGGACTCGCTCTCGGCGATCCGCTACATATTGCTGATCGCAGCCGCGGCGCCGTTGATTCTCGCCTACATCATCGTTCGCGGGCATGCGCTGTCGTGGCCGCGCGGAGAGCTGACGGCGGTCACTGCGCTGGTGGCGCTAACGGTCACGGTGTTCCGGGGCTTCATTGCCAAGCCGGGCTCGCCACCTGGCCAGATCGGGATCGATCTCGGCTGGGGGGTGGCTCTGCTCGCGGGCCTACTGATCCTTCTCGGCTCCGTCTTCCGGGCTCGCGAGAGTGCCGGCCGGAGAAAACCGCCCGGCGTCCTGTGAGCGCGCCTCGGGACAACATCCGTCCCGACCGGAACCTGGCGCTCGAACTCGTGCGGGTGACCGAGGCGGCGGCGCTGGCCGCCGCACGGATGGTCGGGCGCGGGGACAAGGAGGGCGCCGACCAGGCGGCCGTCGACGCGATGCGGTACGTGCTCGACTCCGTCTCGATGGATGGCGTCGTCGTGATCGGCGAAGGCGAGAAGGACGAGGCGCCGATGCTTTACAACGGCGAGCAGATCGGCGACGGTAGCCTGCCTCAGGTCGACGTGGCGGTCGATCCGCTGGAGGGCACGCGCCTGACCGCGTTGGGGATGCCGAGCGCGCTGGCCGTGATTGCGCTGGCCGAACGGGGCTCAATGTTCGATCCGGGCCCGTGCTTCTACATGGAGAAGATTGCCGGCGGTCCGGAGATCGCCGATCTGCTGGACCTCGACCGGCCGCTTCCCGACACGCTCAAGCTCGTGGCCGAGCGCAAGGGCATCGACATCCGCGACGTGATGGTCGTGATGCTCGACCGTCAACGCCATCACGCCGCGATGCGCGAGGTCCGTGAGGCCGGCGCCCGGGTTCGGTTGATCCTCGACGGGGACGTCTCGGCCGCGCTGCTGGCGGCGAGCGAGAACTCGGCCGTGGATCTGCTGTGGGGGATCGGCGGGACCCCGGAGGGCGTGATTTCGGCCGCGGCGATCAAATGCATCGGTGGCCAATTGCTCGGCCGCCTCTGGCCGCGCGACGACGCGGAGCGCCAGGCCGCGATCGACGCCGGCTATGACGTCTCCAAGCTGTTGAACGTCGACGACCTGGTCGCCGGCGATGACGTGTTCTTCTCGGCCACGGGAGTGACCGACGGGGACATGCTCCAGGGCGTCCGCTACCAGGGCGATCGAGGCGCGACTACGGAATCGCTGGTCATGCGCTCACGCTCGGGAACGGTTCGGCGCGTATCGGCCCGTCACGACCGCGCAAAGCTGCGGGCCCTGACGGGCGTCCGCTACGGCTGAGCCCCCGCCGCCTCGTCAGCTGCCTCCACGGGGGCGGCCAGGCTTCCGATCTTGGACTCGGCGAGCTCCAGTCCGGCCAGCGAGCGCAGGAACGAGTGGGTCACTAGCACGTGGATGACCGATTGCGTCGCCTCGTACACGGGCGTGCTGAACCCGGTCGCGATCGAGGGGTAGAAGTTCGTCACCGCGACCTCGATCTTCAGCTTTCGCAATCCGGGCGAGTCCGGATCGGGCGGCTCACGGCGGACATCGAGCTCCAGGTAGCCCGAGCGCCGGCCGGCTCGAGCGACGAGCAGGCCATCGCGGATTCGCCACGAGACCTTGCCGTGATCATCTTCGAGCACGTAGACCGGGGGATCAAATCGCAGCAGCGTGAGGGGCCGGACGAGGAACACGACGCGACGCTCGTGCTCGCCGTAGACCACCCGGATCAAGCCGATCGTGACCCGAGACAGGAACCGCCAGTACGTTCGGGCGAGATTCTCGAGGTTGGTAGGGTTCCACAGCCGCTCGAGGTCCGCCTCCGAGACGGTCAGCTGCGCCGACTGAGCGGATTGCACCGAGCCGTTCTTGGCGACCGACGTCGAGTGGGGGGGAGAGACGATCACCGAGAGCGCGGGAAGCTGCCCCTTGCGGCGCCGCCGGCGCGCGGCGAGCGCCGCCACCACGGCGGCGAGAACGATCAGGATCGCGTTCACAGACGGGATTCTTCCGGGAAAGCTCCGTCGGCGCTCAGTGCGGCAGTGCGACCAGAGCCACAGACGAACCGGCAGGAAGCTCTCCGTCTCCGGCGGGAATCAGCGCGAGCGCGTCGGCTCCCACCAGCGAGGTCACGATGTGCGAGCCCTGAGGTCCATTGGGGGTCACTGTCAGCCCAGCCGCCGTGTGCTCGGTTCGCACCCGCAGCGCCTGCTCTCGTTCGGGGCTCCGGCGCACCGCCACGCCGAGCGTCGCCAGCGTCGGCTCCCCTCCCGGCGCCCGCTGGCCCAATAGCGCGGCCAGGGCTGGGGCGACGAACAGCGTGAAGGTCACGACGGCCGAGACCGGATTGCCGGGCAGGCCGAACACGAGCTTGGTCCCCTGAGTGCCGAACCAGGTCGGTTTTCCCGGCTGCAGGGCCACGCGCCAGAACCGTTGACTGACATCGAGCGCGGCCAGCGCCGGCTTGACGTGATCGTGAGGACCGACCGAGACCCCGCCCGAAATCACCACGACGTCCGATCCGGCGAGGGCGCTCGCCAACCCCAGCTCGGTGGCGCCAAGATCATCGGGCAGTCGCTGGGCTGTCGCCGCGATGGCGCCGCTGCGACGCGCGAGCGCGGTCAGCATCGGGGCGTTGGAGTTGTGGATCTCGCCGGGGCCTAACGGCTCTCCCGGAGCCCGCAGCTCATCGCCCGTGCAGAGGACCGATACCACGGGGCGGCGGGTGACCGGCAACTGCCCAGCTCCCGCGGCGGTGGCGGCACCCAGCTCCGCCGGGCCGAGCACCGTCCCGGCTGCGAGCACCGGTGTGCCGCGACGCATGTCCTCGCCCGCGGCGCGGATGTTGGTCCCCGCATGCACGTCGGCGGTGGTGAGAATCGCTCCGGCGCCGGCCTCGCGGACGTCCTCCTGACGGATCACCGCCGTCGCCTCGGTGGGGACCACCGCGCCGGTTGAGATACGGATTGCCT
>JRHI01000017.1_pt1 | contig 141565 bp, 121 predicted proteins | sample 215371 | NCBI WGS metagenome assembly JRHI01 (sample SAMN02929681, study PRJNA255918) | sediment metagenome | biome: cave system; feature: Ice Cave; material: Sediment; isolation source: sediment from deep within a dark volcanic ice cave with no known source of... ...
AAGCATACTCGCCACCGACTCGGAGCCTTCGTTCTTATCCAATCAACCCTGTGCCGTTTTTGCAACGGGTGGCTCTTATTTTCGTCAGGCGATTTTCATTCGTCTAAGTTACCTCTCAGGGAGAGTAAGCGTTCAATCGCCATAATTTGCGGAGGTAATCCGTGTTCTCGGGCCCATCAGCAAAGTTTGGTTTGTTTCTCTGGCTGACTTTTGTAGTCACCGTTCCTGCCCACTCGCAATCCTTTCCGGCCGAAGCGGATCACTTCGTTGGCAATGTGGCGAAACAAAAAGGTTTTCAGGGAGTTGTTCTCGTCTTCAGGAATGGCCAGGTGTTGTTCCAGAAAGCCTACGGTAACGCCGTCGAGGAATGGAACATTGCGAATACTACGGACACGAAATTCGAAATCGCTTCACTCACCAAGCAATTCACGGGCGCGTCGATTTTACTCCTCGCACAATCAGGAAAACTCGACGTTGATGCCCCTGTAGCGAAGTACTATCCGCAAGCTCCCGATACGTATAAGAACATCACAGTTAAGGAATTGGTTGCTCACACGTCCGGCCTTCCAAACAACGAGCTCAAGGATTTCAATAAAGGAATATGTGTCCCTTACACAACCGACGAATTGATCGCCACCTTCAGTTCCAGACCGTTAAAGTTCAAGCCAGGTGAGGGCTGGGCCTACACGAACACGGAATATTATTTGCTCGCTCACATTATCCAGACAGTTTCTGGAGAAGCGTACGGCGACTTCCTGGCCCATCACGTATTCCAACCTTTGGGCATGCATGCGTCCGGCTTCGCTTCGACGCTGGCAATTATTCCGCAGATGGCGGAAGGATACGCGCGGGACGGCAAATCTCTCCGTCATCGAGATTATTTCGACAGAAGTTTGGAAATTGGCGCAGGAGGTGTTTATTCCACCGCCGCTGACATGCTTCGTTGGAACGAATCCCTCAACGGCGAAAAGCTTCTGAACCGTAAATCACTGGATTTGATGTTCACTGCTTCCTCCCCGGGAAATTACGGATTCGGTTGGTTCATAGAGAAACAACCACAACGGACAAAGGCCTATCATGAAGGTTCGGACCCCGGGTTCGCCGCCTTTGAAATTCGTTATCCCGAGGAAAAAGCCTTCATCATCGTCTTCGCCAACGTGGAAGACGCGCCCGTAAGAATCATAGCCAACGGATTAGGCGAACTCCTGCTAAGTGGGAAAATTCCAAGCGATTTGAAGTAATCCCAAAGTGGAGTCGTACCACAGTAATTTGCTGTTTCGTGAGTGACCCAGCGCTAAGCAACTCGAGTGTGTTGGGTGGCCTACCCTTTGCCGTTTTTGCAAAGGGTGGGCTCTTCCTCTTGCTTTTCACAACTTCAAACAGGATCAATTCTAAGAATCCCTTCGCCCAGCTCGTAGTTTGACCAACTGCTCCACGGCCACTCACGGGGATGCTCGACGATGGTGCTCAATCACCGGATTCGCGTGCATATAATCCAGTTTCCCCCGCAACTTCTTCACAGAATAAACATTGAAATCCTAATAGCGGCGCTGCCAGAATCGCGGAAGTTCAGCCAGCGGTCCCGGGAGTAGAAAATCCAGCTGATTCTTGTTGCGGTTTTCCTCGCCGCGTATGCACCTCGAAACTCTTTGCTTGAAAACCTGGACAATTTTAGCCGGCGGCAGAAGATTGAAGTTCGGTTATCCCACTATTTCCACAATCGATTGGTTATCATAGACAGGTTGGCTGCGTACCAAGTTGGTGGGTCCATCAAGAATGCCGGCGGCAAGGAGATTTTGATCGGGCCAAAAGAAGATTCAACGCGACACCAGATTTTAAGGAAGGCAGAAAGCGAATGGGTGAGTAGGCGGGTCTTGTCTAGTGGCCGTCGTCGATATTTAGACTCCGCCCAGTTCTAGATGTTATAACTACTCCAGGCCATGACTCGACTCGGCTCAGCTAGGGTAACCCGAGGTGTCGTTTGAGCAAGTTGGTTAAGATCTCAGTGCCAACCTTTAAACCAATATTGACTCCGCCCACCAGAACCTTTGAAGCATTCTCCTTTATCCAACTGGCCACTTGATTTCCTTTCTTTTTATTATCGGATTCAATCGCTTCCGTAAGCTTCTCCAGGGCCGCTGTTTCTAGCCCTGCTCCCCTGAGCACTTCGTCAAGTTTCTGCCGGTCGGCCACACTTATGACAGTCTCTGTCACGATGTTGATGTCTCCTAGGGCAAGATAATTATCGTCTCCACGGATATTGTTCACGACAATGTTTTGAATTTTCGCCGCATCTAATATGGTCATTTTTTGCAGGTCCTCGTACGAGGTTCCTAGTTCTTCTTTGATCTCCAGAGCCATATTGAGTGTGCGGTTCCGGACTGTATCCAGCAGTTCCACGATGGCACTCTTCGATAACTCTTGCCATGCCGAGGCGAGCGCATAACCTTGAATCAAACTCTTCTGATAAAACACCACCATGTTTGGTGGCCAGGGGAAGGTCACTTCGTTGGCCGCTTCCGTTCTGAGTAGATCATCGAAGGCACTTACGCCCTGTACCAGATAAACTTTTTCTGCCCAATGTCGGTGATCCTCTTTAAGGGCAACTGAGGGTATGAGACGGCTTCTGAGTTGGCTGCCAAATGCCCCACAAAAGTTACCTCTTGCGTCCGCATTAAGATGCCGGTAGTCGGGAACATTCTCGATCGTCTTGTAGCCATTAAGTTCCTGGTTTGCCCAGTCTTTCAGTTGCTGGTTCCTCAGTTGTTGCCCCAAGATCAGACACTTCCGCAAGAGTCTAGCTATAGGTTGAGTGTCATCAACGGCCATAGTGATAATGTCGTCTAGTAGTGAGGACACAAGAAAGAAAGTGTACACGCGGAGACTAAGGTTCGAAACCCCCGCTAGTAGAGAAAATGCTGACTAGATCATAAAACAACCCGGAACAAAAAATTACTGCGCAGCACTCGTCCTCTTTTCCACAGGCCAGCTGTACCCGCTTCGGTATTTCCTGTCCTTCAGTACCATTGCGATTACTATACCTAAGTAGTAAAATCAAGAAACAATTTATGATCGCCGCCCGGTTTTATCTGCCCCAGCTTCGCGTTGCCGCATGCCCAGTGTCCTCAACTACTCTCTGTGAACCTCTGGTGCCCCAATCATCACAACCCGTGCTCTCTGTCCACACTCAACGTCTTCAGTTTCATAAATTTACAGACTCTTGCACTTTCCTCGCAAACCCCTCCATTTGTTTTCAACACCTTACGAACTCTTGCTTGTCGTTCTCGCAAAAGTCACAGTCTTTGTTTTCAATAGTTTCTGAACTCTTTATATTTTTGTTTTTCACTCATGTTCTTCAGTTTCATCAAGTTCCAAACTCTTTGGCAAAAACACCGGGGGTAGGGGGGCCTAAAATGGACCGCCATGATTCGCAACACCAAATCCGCTCACCACGTGTACCAGCCCGCGCCTCTCACGGAAAACTACAATGACACGCGGTATAATTGGCTGATGCCCGTGCGCCTGATTGCCTTGGATATCGATGGCACCCTGCTCGATAGTCTCTCGAATTTGTCCCTAGCCAATCGTACCGCCATTGCCGAAGCGCACCGCCGCGGCATCGAAGTGGCTCTGGTCACCGGTCGCCGCTACGACTTTGCCATGCCGGTAGCGCAGAAAATCGCTTCGCCGCTCACCATGATCGTCAACAATGGCGCGCTGATCCGCTCCAAAGACGGCCGCACTCACGTTCGCCATCTCTTACCGCAAGCCACGGCGGCCAGGGTATTGCAAATCACCCAGGCATGGCGCGAAGGCACCGCCGTCGTCTTCGATCGCCCCACCACCGAACAGGTCATGATCGAATCCCTCGACCCCGACAATTCCCTGCGCTACGGCTATTACACGCGCAATAAAGAATTCATCGGGCTGGCAAAACCGTTGGAGCTCTGCCTGACCGAGGACCCCCTCCAGGTAATGTTCTCTGGTAGTATCGCGCCGATGCGCGAGATCGAAACGATATTGCGCTCCGCGGAATTTGCGGACGAATTCGCGCTGGCCGTAACTGTCTACGCCAAAAAAGATTTCGCCATGGTCGACGTAATTAACCCCGCCTGCTCCAAAGGTTCTTCCCTCGCGGAGTGGGTGGCCCTGCGTGGAATCGCGCGCGAAGACGTGCTGGCCATCGGCGACAATCACAACGATCTCGAAATGCTGACTTTCGCCGGTATTCCCGTGGTCATGGCCAACGGCGTAGGCGAATTAAAAACCTTTGGCTGGCACATTACTTCCAGCAATGACGAAGACGGCGTAGCCGCGGCGATCGAACATTTTGCTTTGCGCGAGGCGGCCTCATGCGCCTGAGCCGCGCCATTTTTCTTTTCGTAATGGCGTGTGTGCTTTCGCCGGCATTGCGCGCGGAGTACATCGTGTTGCGCAGCGGGCAGCGCCTGAACGTCACCGGCTATCAGTTGCTCGGCGATCACTATCGCCTGCAAATGCGCGGCGGCTTTGTGGACGTCCCGGCCGCTGACGTAATGGGAATTGAACCGGAAGACATGTTCGTACCCGTGGCCGTTCCGGTTGTGCCGGTTACTGCCGGCCCGTTCGGACAATTTGTTCAGGCCGCGGCCACGCGCTTTAAGGTCGATCCCGATTTGATCAGCAGCGTCATCGCCATCGAGTCGAACTACAATCCCAAAGCCGTCTCGCGCCGCCACGCCGGCGGCTTGATGCAGCTGATTCCCGGCACCGCCGCGCGTATGGGCGTACGCAATATTTTTGATCCCGCGGAAAATATCGACGGAGGCACGCGCTATCTCGGCGAACTGCTGCACCGCTACGACAACGATTTAATTCTTGCGCTGGCGGCCTACAATGCCGGTCCCGAAAGCGTTCAGAAATTCGGCCGCGTCCCACCCTTCGCGGAAACGCAATCGTACGTGCGCAAAGTAAAACGCACCTACGAACAGCGCAAGTCTCAGCCAAAACAAAAACCAAACCCGCCCGCTCAGTAAATTGTCAGATTGCAGTTTGAAAAAAACTACCGATGCGGACTCTGCTCTGGAGGTGGGTTTGAATCGAGCGGCGTGTCAGGTGAAGCACCCGCCGGCGGTGCGGGTTGCGATTGCTGTGGATTTTGATTTCCTGAAGCTGGCTGCTGACCAAACGTAGTCGGATTGTGTGCTTGCCCCGGCTGCTGACCGAAGGTAGTCCGATTGAATGGTTGAACTAAGCCCGTTAACGGTTGCATGCCCGGCTGCCCGGCAATCGTTGCGTCTTTGGAAGGGTCCCAGATAAATTCAAAGAGCCGATAATTTTTTGCCTTCTCATACACAATCACCGACGGAGCAGCCATCTTGCTCCCGACGCCGATAATATTTCCTCCAATGATCGTCGGCGAATCCGTCGGCGTGATGGGCTGCGGCGTGGACAACGCGTTGCTCGTCTCAGCAGGCGCATCTGTACCCTGGGGTTGCGATCCTTCGGTCGTTGCGTCTGGTTGTGCTCCGGGCTGCGTGCCGGTTTGCGCTCCCGACGCTAAGCCGTTCGTTGTTGCGCCGTTCGTTGTTGCGCCATTCGTCGTCGCGCCTGTCGCTCCGGTCGGCGACGGCGTGCCGCTCGCCGCATTGTTTTGCGCGCCCGTCTGCGCATTGGGCTGCGAGTTTGGCTGGCTACCCGGCTGTTGCGCTGTGTCGCTTCCCTGCTGATTGGTGCCGCCACCGGCGGGCGAAGCAACGCCACCTTGCGCACCACTCCCGGGGGTTGCAGCACCAGAGGTTGCTCCGAATCCTGACGTTGCGGATCCGAAAGTTCCGGATCCACCAGTTCCCGGGTTATTAAAAGCTGATGAGCCGAAGGAACCTGGTTGCTGCGCGCCAGGCTGTTGACTATTTCCCGCGAGCGATGAAGCCGCCGTTCCCAGGCCGCCGCCGGCGGGCAATTGCAAAGTCTGCGGAGGCTTCAAGCTACCGATCAGTTGTCCCGACGGGCCTACATAAATCAGCCGCCACGAACCGTCCGTTCGATTCATGGGATCTTTGTAGGCCTGGCGCATGAAGCGCAGCGATCCGGTTTTGGGTTTGATGAGATCGTCGACGCTGGTTGGAAACCGGCCTGTCTTCCGGTAATAAAGTTTTACGCCGCGCACGTACTGCTTGCCGCGCCAGATCATTTCCTGTTCTTTTTCGCGTTTGCCTTCCAGCAGGATGCGCGGCGCCGCAACCATGGTGGCAACGAGCACCAACGCCACAAAAAAAATCACCATCATCAACGCGTAACCATCTTGATGCCGCAACTCTTGCGATGTTTTCAGTCTTGTCGAAATGGGCAATCTGATCATTACGCCGGCGGGGCTGCCTGATCGTCCTGCGTGAGCGCGATGGTGTTGCGACGACCAGAATTAATTTCCTCGAATTCGAGATTGCCATTATTTATTTTCACGATGCGGAAGCGTCCAAGAAAAGCATCGCCTTCCGCGACGATATAAACTTCCTCTCCGTCGGAAAAGAATGCGCGACGCGACGTACCGTTTGGCACGGTGCCATAACCAAAAAACTTCATGTTGGGCGGAAGCGTTGGAGGAGGCGGTGGTGGTATCGGAGCTGGCCCGTAATTCTGGTGAGTGTTCACTTTTTTAACTGCGGCCTCCACTCGCGGCGCAGCGATTTCGCTGAATGGATTCCTGCCGGAACTGTGATATTCCGCTTTTTGCGCGGCTTCCATTTTTTCGCGATGCAACTGCGGATTTTCAACCGCCAGCAACTGGTAATTCTGAAACGTCGCGGCATTCCCCGCAACCACCGCGGGCTTGCTGCGATTCAGATACCACACCAGTGCCATCACAACCAGGAGGACGGCCAGCAAAGTGATTTGGTTCTTCTGTTTCATCAGGCGGCTCGAAAATACGTTTTCATATGCACAGTGACCCGGATGGGAGCGTTGGCGCCCTGATTTTGCGAATCGCCAGCAAGCGCAAGGCCATCCACCGCGTATAAATTCTCGGATCGCTGCAAACCATTCAGAAAATGAACCACGCCGGTGTATTCGCCGTTGACGGTGATATCGATGGAAACTTCCTGCATCCCACGATTGGGAATTCCCTTTTGCTTAAAGCTCCGGTCTTCAATGCGTGCGCCGGCTTTCCTGGCGATAGCGTCGAGCTCCGCGGAAACCGCGGAATACCCGCTGGTAACCGGAAGCAGGGAATGCTCAAAGCGATCGCAATCTTTCTGAATCGCCGGGGTCAACTGACGAATGGATTCGCCGCGTTTAATGTCCGCACGCAAAACTTCCAACTGTTTGGTCTGCAGCGCAAGTTCCTGTTGCGGAGTACGCGCAGCGGAACTCAACTTCCAACTGTAGGTGGCCAGCGCCACATCGGCGAGAACCAGCAAGGCCAGTCCACCAATCACCAATCGTTTTTGCAATTTCGCGTCGCGCTTCATCAGGTCCTCGAATAAATGGCGGTCAGCGCCACGACTTTTTCGTTGCCACCGCCGGTTTTGTTCGGCATGCGCTCACTGTCCAACTCAATGCCGCTGAATTGCCGTGATTCCTCGAGGGCGCGAAGAAATTTCAGTTTCGCTTCGTCGCTCGAAGCTCCCACGGTCAACTTCACTTCCACCCGGCCTTTTACCTGGCGTGGCTCGATGCTCACGACTCGCACGCCGCCGGGCAGAATGTGCTCCAGATCCATGAACATCTGCGTCCAGTTGAAACTTCGACCATCGATGATGGAATTGAGAAAGGCCGCGCGATCGTGCAGCTTGGCGTTTTCCGGGCGGCTAAAAAAAGTTTCCAGATCCGCGCGCTCGGCTTGCAGTTCAGCAATTTTTGCGCCGGCGGCATCCGACTGCGCACGCAGCCGTGCATCCACGTTTCGTATCGCGTATACGTGCCAGCCCAACGCCAAAAATACAATTCCTGCCACCAGCCCGACCGCACCGGCCGTTACCAGGAAACGGCGGTGCGTTTGCTGCGCCTTGGTCGCTAGATTAAGCCGAACTCTCATGATTTCACGCCACCCGAATACATGTTCAAAATATTGCGATTAGCCACGATGCATGGTCCAGCCGACCAGTCCTTCCAGTTCGCGATCCGCGAGCGGGCGAACGTCATCTTTCACGCGTCCACCGGAGATCGCCGAATGCAGCAGTGAATCGACAGGACAGTGAAATTCATCTTCAAATGGTTTGATAAATTCCGGAAGGCGAGCCCCCAACCCAGTCAGACAAACCGACTGTACGCCTTCGCGCCAGGTGTCCTGATAATATGCAGCCACGGGATATATTTCTTCCAGCAGCATTTGCGGTGTGAGGTCGTTGTCCTGCGCAGGCAATTCCGTGCAGCGGTAACCGCAAAGCACGCCTTCTCGCACGATGGCGGTGGTCAGCGAAGGGCCTGCGACGCGCGCGAGCAACGTCGGCTGATGATCATCCAACAAGGTGATTGCCGCGAGAGACGAGCTCAGTACCACGCCCGGCCGCAACTTCGCAGCTTCAGCAAGCGCCTCATATTCGCGGATGATTCGCAAACGCGCGAGCGCGGTTACGATGTCCACGCCTTCCTCGCGTGGGGATTGGCGCATATAGGAAATGAGCGTCTCGTCCACTTCGAAGGGAACGCTTTTCTTGAGCTTCCAGCGCAGCATCGGTTCGGCTTCCTGTGCCGACCGTGGAAATTCCTCAAAATGTTGCACGAAAACACGGATGACCGGGTCCGGCAAAATCAGTGCCACATCTTCATCCGTGGCGCGCAAGCGAATGCAGGCATTGGAAACAGCCAGTTTTATGGCTGCAGGATTTCCGATATTGGATTCCACGGCGGAGGGCACAATGGTTCTTGGCGGCAGCGTTTCGACTGCAAAGCCTTCGAGCGCACCGGTTCTGCCGAATCGGGCAGCGGCCACGCGTTCCGGCGTAATTTCCATGGCCAGCGGAGGATGCGGAGTGGCATCCAGCCAGCGGGTCACACGCCGCACGAGATCGCTTCTGTAAATTCCCTGCCGAAACGCCGCCACGCTATTCAACGAAGGTCACCTTATTGATTTCCTTCACGCTGGTAATCCCGTCGCGGATTTTTGCGAGCCCGCTCTCGCGCAGCGTAATCATGCCTTCATCGCGCGCGATGCGCTTGATTTCCGATGTGGGCCGGCGATCCACGATCATTTCACGTATGCGATCCGTGAGGTCCAGCAGTTCGCAAATCGCGGTGCGTCCGTGATAGCCGGTTCCCGAACACTCCAAGCATCCGGCGCCTTCCATAAGCGTTACGCCTGCCCATGCCGCCGGATCCAGCCCTGCTTCCTGCAATTCCTTTGGAGTAAATCTCTTTGGCCGCCGGCAGCTCATGCAGATAATGCGCACCAGTCGTTGCGCCATGATGCAGTTCAAAGCGGATACGAAATTGTAAGGTTCAACGCCCATGTTGATGAAGCGTCCGATCACGTCGGTGACGTTGTTGGCGTGCACGGTGGTAAATACCAGGTGACCGGTCAGCGCGGATTGAATCGCGATTTGCGCGGTTTCCTGATCGCGAATTTCTCCGACCATGATTTTGTCCGGATCGTGCCGCAAGATGGAACGCAGGCCGCGAGCGAAGGTAAGTCCCTTCTTCTCGTTTACCGGGATTTGCGTGATGCCCTTCAACTGGTACTCCACCGGATCTTCAATGGTGATGATCTTGTCTTCGTCGGTTTTGATTTCGTTGATGGCCGCGTACAGTGTGGTCGTTTTTCCGGAACCGGTCGGCCCGGTCACCAGCACCATGCCATAAGGCTCCCGGATGTAGCGCCGGAAACGGCGCATCTCTTCGTCGGAGAAACCCACGACATCCAAACTTAGGCTTTGGAATTTTTCCGAAAGTGTCTCTTTATCAAGGACGCGCAGCACGGCATCTTCGCCGTGACTGGCAGGCATGATGGAAACGCGCAAATCGATGAAGCGGCCTTTGTACTTGACGCGGAAGCGCCCGTCCTGGGGGACGCGGCGTTCGGCGATATCCAGATCGCTGAGAACTTTTATGCGGGAAATGACCGAGGAATGCCACTCTTTAGCGATCGGTTGCATGGCGTGTTGCAAGACGCCGTCAATGCGGTACTTCACCGCTACTTCCGCGTCGCGCGCTTCAATATGGATATCACTCGCGCGACGCTCCAGCGCAGTGAAAATAACGGTCTCCACCAGGCGCACTACGGGGCTGACAGCGGTATCGCGTGTTAGGCGATCACCAGAAATGGTTTCTTCGCTCTCTTCGTCTTCTTTGGAAACCTGCAGCGTGAATGCTTCGGTAGCTTGTTCCAGAACGCGCTGCGATTGTTCGGTGCGCTTAAGCAGGTCGCCGATTTGATGCGCAGTCGCGACCTTGATGGCCAGCTTCTTGCCAAGCAACAACGGAAGCTCGTCGCTGAGCAGCACCTGGCTGGGATCCGCGACGGCAATCGACAACAGGTTGTTGTGCAATTCGAGCGGCACAAAGTTATAGCGGAACATCAAATCCGCGGGAATAGTGCGGAACAATTCCGGATCAATGCGCTGTTCACGCAAATCGATGAAACTGCAGCGATACCGTTGGGCCAGTTTGCTGGCGTGCTCGCGCTCGTGCTGCTCGTCGGCAGTAGGCGCAACAGTCGGCGTTATGTTCGTGTAGTCCGTGGTTGCCATGGTTTGCCTTACTTAACAGCTCCGCCGGTCACCGAGAATGAGAATATCGGCAGGTACAGGGATATCAAGATAAACGCCACCAATAACCCCATAAATATAAGAATAACAGGCTCAATGACCGATACCAGCGCGGATAACCTAAGATTCACTTCTTCTTCATAAAATTCCGCTACGCTCGTGAGCATGGGCGCCAAAGCGCCACTGGTTTCGCCGACTTCGATCATATCCAGAGCCATGTCCGGCATCACTCCACGCGAAGCCAGCGCGCGGTGCAGTGATTCCCCTTCGCGCACCATTTGCGTCGCCGCCAGTACGGTCACACGCAGGAGTTTGCTGCTTAATGCATCCGACGCGGTTTGCAGGGCCGCGACCAACGGCGTTCCGCCCGTAAGTAGCGTTGCCAGCGTGCGAGAAAATTGCGCGACCTGAAACTTCAGCAAGGTATGGCCGAGAATGGGAAGGCGAAATTTAAAGCGATCAAACGCCGTGCCACCCTCTTCCGTGCGCGACCACAGGTACACACCGAACCCGGCCAGAAATAAAAACGCGACCGCCGCCAACACCGCGAACCGGTAGTTCACGGTTAAGGACATCAGCAACTGAGTTGGAGCCGGCAACTCCACTCCGAGCTCGTTATAAAGTGCCGCAAATTTCGGCACTACCGCGGTAACGAGATAGGTCACAATCACAGTAGAAACCACAATCAGCAACACCGGATAAACCAAAGTTGCGAGTATTTTTTTGCGGACTCCGGTGCTTACCCGTTGATAGGCAATGTAATAGTCGAGAACTCCCGATAAATTTCCGCTCTTCTCTCCCGCCAGAATCGCCGTGGAATACACTTTCGAGAAAACTCCTGCCTCGTCCACAGCCTCCGATAACGACTTCCCTTCTCGCACACGGTCGCGGATTTGGGTAATGACCGGCCGGAGTTTCGGAGAAGTAGCGCGGGTGGCGAGCAGGTCCAGGGCTCGGAGGATGGGCAGCCCCGCTTTGATGAGGGTATTGAGCTGCTGATTGAGGATTAGAAATTCGGAACCGCTGACTTTACGCTCGGTGCGGCGATTCAGAAGACCCATGATACTTCCGCGCGTCTCGACCGAGTACACATACAAGCCCCGGTCCGCCAATTTCTGGCGCGCTTCGTCTAATGTGCCTGCGGCCTCCACGTGCGAAAACACCCGCCCGTTAGCATCCGCGACGCGACAGACAAATTCCCCCATAGGCCCTCAGTTTACCCCAATTAAGTTGTATGCGTAGGCAACCAGGATGGTTGGCCGTTCCTTCCCGGAAATGGGTACTCCCCGGGTACCCCGCCAGCTATTTATCGGATTCGGCGCCGGTTGGCAACTCGCCGTTTACGATGGCCACGCCTGCCGGGGGCGCAAAGTGAAACAGCGCTTCCGCGATGATGGGATCGGTCCGCCACTGCGCAAAGTGAAACTCAACGCCAACACCGCCTTTTTCACGAACCACGATTCGCACCAGTTCGCCGGAATCCCGAACAATCTCCAGGAAGACGTTGTCCTCTGGTGGCATCGATTCAGGCAGCGCTGCGTTAGTGGTAGGCTTCTTCTCCGCATCGTTTGAACCTCGCAGTACGCATTTAAAAACCGCGTTGCTGGCGCTCTCCGGCTGCTCGCCTTGAGCCGGTTCGATGCGGGCACAGACGCGCGAGATTTTTGCCTCGCCGGCGAGAAGCGCCAGGGGCGTCCGCCAATCCGCACTTTTTTTTGCAGGCACGCGTGTTACGGTGTGATCCGCCGGCACGTAAAACCACGCGGTTTTACCATCGACCACGAAGACGTCTTTTTCCGGAGCTTCATACTCCCAGCGCATTTTGCCGGGACGGCGGAAATATGCCGTTCCCGATTCCACGCGAACGGTGCGGCCGTTCTCAGCGTAACTTTCCAGGAAGGTCGCCTGCAGAGTTTTTGCCGCGCGATACCGGCGTTCCATGCGGCGGACCGGTTCGAGGTCCGATGATTTCTGAGCGTATGAAGGAAGACAGAAAAGAATTGATACAACGGCGACTAATGCGAGCGCTGGATTTGCAACGACGAAAATGAGCGCCGACCGAGAGAAAGACCGCGTTTTACGTTCCACCAAATGAGTATACCAAGCGCTTCAGTACGAAGTTGTCCGGAGGGCGTTGCATTCGGGAATGCCAACAACCGCTTGGGACAAAGTTTCGATTTACCTAAATTAATCAGGACGGAGAGCGACGCCGGGTGATCACGCAAATTTCACCCGCTCTGCTGTTAATGGTTTTTTGTTAACTCTTACTGAATCGGAGGACTGATATTCGTGGGCGCAGAGCCGTCGGTGGTGTACCGGACGACATAGGTTTGGTCCGTGAAAAAACCGCGCTGTCCCGTCGTTCCCAAACGGGCGGGAAGGCCGGTCACTGTGTAGGAGGAAGTAGGAGCGGCGTTGGTACCGCCAAGAGTAAAATAGTAGCCGCTCTTCGGCGAAGCCGCGGTTAGGGAATTTGCCAGTGCATCGTCAAGCATGCAGGAGGCTGCGGGAGTCGGCGTGGTGCAAGACGTCCCCCCAAGGGAAGGCAAGAGAGTGGCATATCCCAGGGACGGGTAATTGGCGGCATAGGTAACTTGTGCGGTATTAATCGAACGTAGCGAAGCAACGGCCGATGTCTCGTTGGCGGCCATCTTGGAATGAAGAAAGCTCGGTATAGCGATTGCGGCGATCACCAGAATGATCGCTACGACGATAAGTAATTCAATAAGAGAGAAACCCTTCTGCGGCCTCATGACGCCTCTCTGGCGGGGGGCTCTCACCAGCGAGAACCTGTCACGCTTGATGCCTAGTAGCCAAAAAACAGGAGGACGTCTCCTTCCTCCCCGCGACAACCGCGACCAACTTAATTACTGCAGGATGTTCGTTATGGCTGTCACGCACCCGCGGCCGTGGTAATGGCGGTGCCGGTCGTGTTGTAGCGGACTGGAGTGGCATTCACTTCGAACCCGGTGGACGGAGTAGCTGGCGTACCGGGATTCGGGTTCTCCCCACCGTGTCCCCTGATGCTTCTTTATCACTCTTGTAATCTCCCTGAACGGCCATTGAGAACTAATAAGCTTGCCAGCACACGCCTAAATAGAGGCAAGGCGAATGCCAATCTGAAACTACTAGTACTGGCCCGGAGTCTTCTAGTAACTCATTTAAGATCAGCAACATTCAGGCATAATGGATCTGGTCTTGTTATGAACACGGGCTTGTGCCACCTCAAATAGCACGATACTGTGCCGCTTTATGGCTACCAGGAGTGACGAAAATCGTCCCGTGCAATCCTTCGATTTGACGACGGGTGTTTCTTTCGCGGGAAAAAAATAAAACGGGGAGGAAGTTTCCTTCCTCCCCGCGACAACCACATCCCAACTTAATTTACTGCAGGATGTTAGCAATGCCCGCGCATGTCGTCGCGGCAACGCCGATGGCGACGCCGGTCGTGTTGTAGCGGATCACACCAGACTGGTCTGAGCAGAAGGCACGCGTACCAGTCGAAGCGGACACGGGAGTAGCATTCGTTTCAAATCCAGTGGAAGGGTTGGCGGTGGTACCGGCAGCCGGGTTATTCGCCAAGGTCGAAATGGTATAGCCCGACTTGGTGCCCCCAGTCAGAACCGGGTCGATCAAGCAAGCGGAGGCTGCAGATGCTACACAACCTGCCGCGCCGCCCAAAGCAGCCATGTTGGCACCGAAACCCTGTCCATATGTCGAGGAGTAGGTAACTTGTGCGGTCGTGACCGTACGAACCGATCCGACAGCTGACGCTTCGTTTGCCGCCATGCGCGAGCGCAGCAAGTTGGGGATAGCAATCGCCGCGATGATCAAAATGATCGCAACGACGATCAGCAATTCGATAAGAGAGAAACCCTTTTGCTTCTTCATGACTGTTTATATCTCCTTGAGAGAATCCGTCTATTAGATTTTAGTGCCAGAGCACACCTACACTAGGGCAAGGCGAATGCCAATCGGCAAACTCATAGTACGACTGCCTGATTGTTAGATTCGTGCTTTATTATGAGTAGGTTAGGGAACATATGTCCCGGGAGTGAGTCTTTGTTAGATCCTGGATTAACGTCCAACTCGCGGATTTTGACCTTTTTTGTCGACGCTCGGAGGACAAAAAACGTCGAGCTTTTTTGTCCTATCACGATACCAGAGAACAGCCGAATTGTTTTCGAGAGGCTCTGGCCACCTGTCATAGATTGTGCTTTTTGGCATAGTGGCGGAACGACCTGTAGGTGATCTTAAGCACTTGAGCTGCGTGGCTACGAATGCCATTCGTTTTCTTCAGCGCGGCCTGCAAATAGCGGCGCTCCGCATCGGCTACTTCTTTCTCAAAATCGACGCCTTCATCGGGGAATACAAACTCCCCGCTGCCGCTCCCCAGGCTGGACGCCGCGGAGGCATAGCCGGCGATCCGGTCGGGGAGCACGCGCAGTGAGATTTCGGACGTTGTTTCCAAAGCGACTGCACGCTCCATGGTGTTCTCCAGTTCCCTGACGTTGCCGGGCCATTCGTAATTTTCGAGACGCCGCATCACCTCTGGGGAGATACCCTCAATGGGCTTTTCCATCACCTTGCGGAATTTTTCCAGGAAATGCCGCGCCAGCAAGGGAATGTCTTCCCTTCTCTCTCGTAGCGCCGGCAAATGCACGGGAATGACGCTGAGGCGGTAGTACAAATCTTCGCGGAATCGGCCTTCTGCAATTTCCTTCTCAAAATCCTTGTTGGTCGCGGCAATGATGCGGACGTCCACGTCACGTTCCTCGGTGCTGCCGATGGGCCGCACCTTGCCCTCCTGCAATACGCGGTAGAGCTTCACCTGCATGGTCAGGCTCATATTTCCGATTTCGTCCATGAATAACGTGCCGCCATGCGCTGCCTGGAATAAGCCGCGGCGGTTGTCGTTGGCTCCGGTAAACGCGCCCTTCATGTAACCGAAAAGTTCGGATTCCAATAGACTCTCGGGGAAAGCGCCGCAGTTGATGGTGATAAATGGCGCTTGTGCGCGAGCGCTGTTTTCATGAATCGCCCGCGCCGCCAACTCTTTTCCAGTGCCGCTCTCTCCGGTGATCAGCACCCGGCTCGATTGCGGCGCAACGGTCTGTATCAATTCAAAAATCGCCCGCATCTTCGGGCCCTGGCCGATAATGTTGTCCAGTCCCGTCAGCCTGCGCAGTTCACGGCGCAGATAACCGGCCTCTTTCTTCCATCGCAGGCTTTCCGAAACTTCGTGCACCGCGCGGCGCAGTTGATCCACCAACTCGTGATCCTTGATGACGTAGCGATCCGCACCGGAATTTATTGCCGCGATAGCCGTTTCCACGGTGGGTACGCCGGTGATCAGCAGGAAGAAACATTCCGGCGCAATTTCCTTGGTGAACTTCAGCAGATCGACGCCATCTTCCCCGGGCATGCGAATGTCGGAAATGATGATGTCGAAAATTTGAGATTCCAATTTGCGCTTCGCCCCATCGACGCTGTGGGTCACTTCGACGCGGTACCCTTCCTTGCGAAAGGTAATTTCCAACAATTCGCAAATGGATTTTTCATCATCCACCACGAGGATGTGGGGCATTTCCCGGACGACTTCTCTAACGGCTGTTTTCGCGCCTTGCATAAAACCTCACGCTACCCGCGGCAGCTCGACGATAAACTCCGCCCCGCGATGTTTTTCGGAAAGAACGCTGATGCGCCCACTGTGCGCCTGAACGATCTGATACACGATGGAAAGCCCCAATCCTGTGCCGCCTTCGAACTCCGATTGCAACGGCTCGAAAATCTTGGCCCGTTGCTTAGCGTCGAGGCCCACGCCGGTATCCGAGAAGGCGATACGCAGCCAGAACGGTTTTTCTTCGATGCGCACCGTCAGGGTTCCCCCCTCCGGCATGGCGCGCAACGCATTGTCACAGAGATTCCAGAAGACCTGCTTGATCTTGCTCACATCCACGCGCGCGCGCAACTCCTGGCCATTAAAGGAGCGGATGATACGATAATTTTCGATTTCGGGTTTCTTTTCGATCAACGTCAGCGTCTCGTCCAGCAGCCAGCGAACGTCGACATCCTGAAACTCATAACTTTTTTCTCGGGAATACTTCAGGAAGTTCGTAATGATCTGATTGAGCCGCTCCGATTCCCTGCTGACGATATTGACCAGGTGCTTTTCGTCCTCTTCCAGGGGGACCAACCGTGCCAATTCCTTCACCGCGCCTGCCATAGCCGTCAAAGGTTGCCGTATCTCATGGGCGATGGCCGCGGAGAGCCGCCCAAGCGCCGCCATGCGTTCCTTAGTGGCTATTTCCTGCTCGAGCCGACGAAGCTCCGTCAGGTCCTGAAAGTTAAAAACGTAGCCGCTGCGGCTCGCGTCCCGGGAGCGCAACGGCGACACACTGATACCGATGTAGCGTTGTTGTCCATCCGGCGTGCGAAAATCGATTTCTTTACGGCGCGAGACGCTTTTTCCTTCATCCCCGGCTGGCAGCCAGAACTCCGGGTTAATCTCCTGCACCATTTGCCCGCGAACACCGGCGAAGCGGTAGCCCAAAATTTCTTCCCCGGTGCGATTTAAAAGAAGGATTCGGCCGTCGAGGTCCGTCGTCAGCAGTCCACCGCGCATAGAATGCACAATGTCTTCCGTAAAGTCCTGCAGGTCCAGCAGTTCTTCGCTCTTTTCCTCCAGCTCCGCGCCCTTGCGCCGGAGGGACTGCGAGAGAAAACTGGCCAGCGAGGCGACGGCCAAAAATCCAAAAAGATTGCTCAGGAACCAGATGCGCAAATTATCGGCGGTGGCAATGCCCGCGTAGGTGCGCGGGATTTTCCCGGCGAAGGCGAGGGCGGTCATGCCCGCGAGCAGAGAAAGGCAGACAGTGGCGGTTACAAATGCAACGCCACGCGAAAACAAAATACTCGCGACAATGATCACCAGCAGGTACAGAGAAATGAAATAGCTTTCCTGCAGCCCAGTGACGTACACCAGCGCCGAGATCATCAGCACATCGGAGGTCACCTGCAAGGAACCGTGCCAAGGCGCGTCTGGAAGCCAGCGCAAAAAAATCAAGTGCAGGATGGCCAGAGTCAACCAGAAAATAATCAGAGGCAGGAAGAATCGATTGGCTGGAGAACTCGGGACATACTGCGGCCAGACCACACCTACGGTCATGATCAGCGTGATCATCAACAGACGAACACGCGTCAGCCAGTCGAGCCATTCTCTGGTGCTGGATCGTGGTTGCATGCGCCGTTCCCGCCCCCAACCTTTCGACGCTCAACTATAAAAGAAAAAAACCGGGCCGCGATGTTCCTTGCAGCCCGGCCAATGCTTTTTTAACACAGCGCGTATGGCCTGCCACGCCTAATGCGAATCGGCCAATTTTCCGATAAGGGAGAATAGCGGCAAGTACATGGATATGACGACGCCGCCAACCACGAGGCCCAGGAAAACGATCATGACCGGTTCCAGCGCGGTCAAAAGATCCTTCACGGCCGCGTCTACTTCTTCTTCATAGAAGTCGGCGATTTTCTGCAACATGGCGTCCATTGCGCCGGTTTGTTCGCCCACCGCGATCATTTGGGTGACCATACCCGGAAACACATTGGAATCCTTCAACGGTTCAGTAAGCGATTTGCCCTCTTCCAGCGCTCTGCGGACTTTCAAAAGCGCCTGTTCGACTACCGCGTTGCCCGAGGTTTTCGCGGTAATGTCGAGTCCTTCGAGAATCGGAACGCCGCTCGAAATCAAGGTGCCGAGTGTGCGGGTGAAACGCGCGACCGCAATTTTCCGCATCAGCAGACCGATGACCGGCAATTTCAGCACGATGGTATCGAGAATAAATCTTCCGCCTTTTGTGCCGTACCACGCTTTCAATCCAAACACGCCGCCCACAATCGCCACCAGTAACAGCAAACCAAAATAGCTGCCGATAAAATTGCTCATGGCAATAACAATTTTGGTTGGCAGAGGCAGCGTGACTCCGAGGCCGGCAAACAAGGTGCCAAAAATCGGAACAACCTTCCACAACAGCAGCGTTATCACCAGGCCCGCGACAGTCAGAACTCCAACGGGATAAACCAGGGCGGATTTCACGGCGCGTTGCAATTTAACGTTCTTCTCAATGTAGGTCGAAAGGCGCTGCAAAATGATGTCGAGAATACCGCCCGTCTCACCGGCTTCCACCATGTTCACGTACAAGCCGTCAAACACTTTTGGAGCGCTGCGCATAGCGTTAGAGAGTGTCGCGCCGCCTTCCACCTGCGAACGGGTGGTCGACAAAACCTTTTGAAAGAACTTATTCTCCTGCTGGCTGGCCAGAATCTCCAGGCATTGCACCAACGGCAATCCGGCATCGATCATCACCGAGAACTGGCGGGTAAAAATGGCCAGCTCTTTTGCTTTCACGCCTCCGCCGAACGTGGGCATATTAAATTCTTTGCCCTTCTCCGACATTTTTGTGGGAGTGATCTGCTGGCGTTTCAGAAGATTTTGCAGCTCCGCCTTACTGCCGGCGGTCATCACGCCGCTCACGCTCGAGCCCGAGCGACTCGTTCCCTGATATTTATAATCCGGCATTTTATGCCTCCCTCAATAGACCAATCTCAAGAAATTTCGTTGTGCCGCCAAAACGCTTGCTTTAACGCTTGCTCCCGACTGGCGTTTTCGCTCCAGCGACCCCGGAAGTGGAAACCACGCCGCGGTTGATCATGTCCTGTAGCTCATCGGCGTTCGAGGAACGGGACAGCGCCACCTCCAGGGTGATGGCCTTGGTCAGATACGCGTTGCAAAGCCCCTGGTTGAATGTTTGCATTCCGGTCAGCCCTGTTCCGGTCTGCATCGCGGAATAAATMTGGTGGATTTTATCTTCGCGAATCAGATTTCGAATCGCGGGAGTCGGGACCAGCACTTCCATGATCATCGCGCGACCGCGCCCGTCTGCGCGCGGCAGGAGCGCCTGGCACAACACGCCTTCCAGCACCATCGAGAGTTGCGCGCGGATTTGCGGTTGCTGATGCGACGGAAACACGTCAATGATGCGGTTGATGGTGGACGCGGCAGAATTGGTGTGCAGGGTCGCGAAGGTCAAGTGGCCGGTCTCGGCAATACGCAACGCCGACTCGATGGTTTCCAAGTCGCGCATTTCGCCGATCAGCACCACATCGGGATCTTCGCGCAACGCGGCGCGCAACGAGTTGGCGAAGGAATGCGTGTCCGCGTGGACTTCCCGCTGGTTCACTAAACACTTTTTGTGATTGTGGAGGAACTCGATGGGATCCTCGATGGTGATCATGTGCTCATCGCGCTCGGCGTTTATTTTGTCGAGCATGGCCGCAAGCGTGGTGGATTTGCCGGAGCCAGTCGGTCCGGTAACCAGCACAAGTCCGCGCGGCTTATCGCACATGCCCTTTACGACGAGCGGCAAACCGAGCGCGTCGAAGCCTTTGATCTCCCAAGGAATGGTACGAAATACCGCGCCTACCGCACCGCGCTGGTTAAAGACGTTGCCGCGAAAGCGCGCAAGGTTTTTCAAGCCGAAGGAAAAGTCTAATTCGAGGTTTTCTTCAAAGCGATGTTTTTGCGCGTCGGTCAGCACGCTGTAAGCCAGCGACTTCGTATCCGCAGCGGTCAACGGCGGCATATCCAGCGGGCGCAATTTTCCGTGCACACGCACACGAGGCGCGCTGTTGGTGGCGATGTGGAGGTCGCTTCCTCCCATTTCGATCATCTTCTTCAGCAATTCACTTAATGTCAGTCCCGCCATAACTTGTCTGTCTCCTACAAAACGGTTTCGCGCACCACTTCTTCCATGGTTGTCTGGCCCAGCGCCACCTTGGTCAGTCCGCTTCGCCGCAACGTGATCATGCCCTGCTCGACGGCCTTTTTCTTGAGCTCCAGAGCCGAAGCGCCGACAAGGATAAGTTCGCGCAATTCGTCGTTAATTTCCATCACCTCGTACAAGCCGGTGCGTCCTTTATACCCACCTTTGTTGCAGACATTGCAGCCTTTGCCGTGATAGATCTTGGTTTTCTTCGCTTCTTCGGGCGTGTAGCCGGCATCGATCAGCGCTTGTTCCGGAACTTCCAATTCTTCCTTGCAGTTCTGGCAAATGCGCCGAACCAGTCGCTGGGCACAAATTAAATTTACGGACGTCGCTACCAGGAAGGGCTCAATTCCCATGTTCATCAAGCGACTGATGGTAGACGGTGCATCGTTGGTGTGCAGCGTGGACAACACCAAGTGGCCCGTAAGCGCGGCCTTCACGGCAATTTCCGCAGTTTCAAAGTCGCGAATTTCTCCAACCAGGATGATGTTGGGGTCTTGCCGCAGAAAAGCGCGGAGCGCGGCCGCGAAATTCAAACCGATCTGCTCCTTCATCTGCACCTGGTTGATACCGCCGAGTTGAAACTCGACAGGATCTTCCGCAGTCATAATGTTGGTATCTACTTTATTCAGCGTGGCTACGGACGAATACAGCGTGTTGGTCTTGCCCGATCCGGTCGGTCCGGTTACCAACACCATGCCGTACGGCTTCAAAATAGCTCGTTCAAATTTTGTCAGCGATAGCTGCTCAAAACCCAGCTTGGTCATGTCCAGGCGCAGGTTTTCTTTGTCCAGCAAGCGCATGACGATTTTTTCGCCATACAAGGTCGGCACGGTGGAAACGCGGAAGTCCAATTCCTTCTTTTTTCCATCGGCCTTGTACTTGATCATGATGCGGCCGTCTTGCGGGAGGCGCTTTTCCGCGATGTCCAGCTTGGCCATAATCTTCAGACGGCTGGTAATGGCATCTTTCAAGCGTAGCGGCGGGCTCATCACCGTTTGCAATTGACCATCCACGCGGAATCTCACGCGCAGCTCAAGCTCATAGGGCTCGACGTGAATATCGCTGGCGCCTCGCTTCACGGAATCGGTAAGAATCAGATTCACCAGCTTGATGATGGGCGCTTCTTCGGCGGCCTTTTCCAGCGTCGCCGTATCCGTTTCCGCGACTTCCGCGGCGAGTTCCAGCTCCTGATCTTCATCGACCAGGTCTTTCATCAAATTGCTCAGCTCTTCATGATTATTGGAGCTCGCGCCGTAGAATCGCGAAATCGCGTCGCCGATGGCCGACTCGGAGGCTACCACCGGCTCCACGTTGAAGCCGGTCATGAACTTGATATCGTCCATCGCGAAGACGTTGGTCGGATCCGTCATGGCGATGGTGAGGACGGAGCCCACGCGCGAAAGCGGAATCACCTGATAACGGAGCGCGGTGTCCTGGGGAATCAGCTTAATGACGATGGGATCGATTTCGTAAAACTTCAAATTGATTGAGGGCACGCCGTATTGTCTGGACAGAACGCCGGTAATATCATCGTCCGTAATAAAGCCCATCTTGGTCAGGCAGCTTCCCAGCTTTCCCCCGTTCGAGCGCTGGAATTCGAGCGCTTTCGAGAGCTGGTCCTGCGTGATGAGACTTTCTTTGACTAAAATTTCGCCTAAACGAACAGACATCCGCACCACTCCTGCAGTGATACCCAGGCTCACAGTAACAAATGCTGCAACGGACTGCGGGCCGAATTTCTGCGGTAGTTCTAAATTGGCTAATACCTGCCCTATAGTTCAGGTCGGCTATTTAGTCGGGGAAAGGGGAGAAAACAAGCGAGATTCTTGACTTGCCGCGGCGCGCTGGCTATCGTGCCAAAGAGATGCACGGTTCGCCCCATTTCGATGTGTTCCTGTTTGCAAATTCCGTGAACAACACGCAGCGCAGACGAAGTGTGACGCAATGAGCCGCCTGAATTCCAAGCAGCGCTGGGGCATCGCGCTGGCCGCAATTTTTCTGACCTTGCTACTGGCTGGGGTATTCACCTTCGGCTCGCTTGGCGTACCCTTCGAACCCAGCCGCAATGTTCTTAGCCTCTATGCGGTATCGAGTTTTATTACCGCAGCGTTGCTCATCTTCCTGCTGATTATTATTCGCACGGTGATTCGGTTGTGGGCGGAACGCAGCAAAGACCAGTTAGGCGCGCGCTTCAAAACCAAGATGGTCGTCGGGGCGATGGCCATATCTTTATTGCCGATTCTCTTTATGTTTTTTGTGAGCTACTCGCTGTTGAACCGCACTCTTGGTAGATGGTTCCCGCGGCCGCTCGAAATTGCCTCCGAACAAACGCAGTTGCTGTTGAACGATTTTGGGCGCACGCAAATTCCGCGACTGCGGAACCTGGCGCACCAGATTCAACCGTTTGCCGAGAAACCCGTTGCTGAATTCCTGGGCCGAGCGATCGCGGCGGGTGCGGATGCGGCGTGGATTCTGGATCAGAACGGCAATGCCGTCAGCGGCGGAGTGGTTTGTGATGATCCACCGGAAGAGCGTGATTCCAGCTCATGCGCCGCGCCGAATGTTCTGGGCAAACAGGTTCGCGTCCTTCCCAGCGGGATAGAAGTCTGGGAAGCGAATCAGCGCATTTATTCCGCAGCGCGCATTCCGATCAGCGATTCGGCAGCTCCCACCGGATTTCTGGTCACCGGCTTCCGCACCTCTCCGGTTTTTTTTGATCGCGTAAACGAAATTCAGAAGCAGACCGCGGAGTACAACGCGCAAAAGCAGAATCTGCGCGCTTTGAAAAGACAAATGCTGCTGATCCTGCTGTTCTTTACGGTGCTGGTGTTCTTCGCTGTGATGTGGGTGGCTTTGTTTCTGGCCAAGCAGGTCACCGTTCCTATTCAAGCGCTGGCCGAAGGTACTCGCGAAGTTTCGTCGGGTAACTTCAATTATCAAGTTCCGGATCAGGTTCAGGACGAACTGGGCATTCTGGCACGGTCGTTCAACTCCATGACTCGCCAGTTACGCGATAACCGCTCGCAGATTGATCAGTTCACTCACAATCTTCAGCAAGCGGTTCAAGAGCTGGAGCGTCGCCGCCAATTAATGGAAACTGTGCTGGAAAATATTCCCACTGGCGTTATTTCCCTGGATGCCAACGGCGCTATTTTGCGGGCCAACACCGCGGTGACCAGCATGCTAGGCCCCGCCGCGCGAGATCGCCATTCGCTGGACGAGTTGCTCGGCGCAGATGCGTCGCGCTCCGTACAGTATCTTATGCGCCGCTCCCTGCGTATGGGTGTGGTGTCGCGGGAAATTGAGACGGTGGTCTCCGGGCGCGTGCTGCACCTTGCCGTTACCGCTAGTTCTCTCGGACCGCGGCGCGCGAACGCCGGATTTGTGTTAGTGCTGGACGATCTGACGGAAATGCTGCGCGCGCAAAAGTCCGCTGCATGGCAGGAAGTGGCGCGGCGCATCGCGCATGAGATAAAAAATCCGTTGACGCCCATCCAGCTATCGGCGCAACGACTGTCAAGATTCATCGACCGGCGCGAGCAATCGGAAAGCGGTACGCCTTTGGATCCCGAATTAACAAATCTGGTTCAGGAATGTTCACGGCTGATCGAACGCGAGGTTTCTGCGCTGGCAGCGCTGGTAAATGAATTCTCGCAATTTGTACGCTTTCCCATCGCAAAGCTTGTGGCTACTGATGCGAACACCATCGTGCATGAAGCCATCGAAGTTTTTTCGGGACGGCTGGACGGCATCGTGTTGCGAACCGCGCTGGCCGACAATCTTCCTGCTGTGAGGGCCGATAGCGGCTTGCTGCGCAGCGTGGTCGTCAATTTGATTGATAATGCCGCGGAGGCTCTGGAAAACTCCGCGTGTCGCGATATTTTGGTTTCGACGCGATGTCACGTGGACTCCGAGACCGTCGAAATTGCCGTTTCCGACACCGGACAGGGAATCTCGCCGGAAGATAAGGACAAACTTTTTCTGCCGCAATTTTCCACTAAAGATCGCGGCACCGGACTGGGGCTGGCCATTGCCGCACGTATCGTTGCCGAACATGGCGGGACTATTCACGTCGAGGACAATCAGCCCGTAGGCTCGCGATTTCTGATTGAGCTTCCCGCAACCGAAGCGGTGCCTGCCGCTATCGGCGATGCTCATGGATCGGAATTGTCACGATGACCGCGAAACCGCATTTGCTGGTGGTGGACGACGAGCCGGGCATCCGCGAATCTCTCGCGTCGATTCTCCAGGACGAGGGCTATCACGTGGACGTTGTCGGCTCCGCGGAAGAGGCGCTTGAACGCGTGGCTTCTGGCGATCTCGAATTAATACTGCTGGATGTTTGGCTTCCGGGCATGGATGGTCTGGAAGCTTTGAGCCGCATTCAGTCGGGACCGCGTCCCCCGGCGGTAATTATGATTTCCGGGCACGGCACCATCGAAACCGCAGTGCGCGCCACAAAGCTCGGTGCATTCGACTTCATCGAAAAACCATTGTCGCTGGAGAAAACGATTCTCCTGGTGCGCAACGCCATCCAGCAACGCCGGCTCGAGGAAGAAAATCAGCAGTTGCGGAGTCAGCTGGGCCATCGCTATCAGGTTATTGGCGACAGCATCCCCATGAAAGCGTTGCGCCAGCAAATCGCGGTTACCGCCCCGACAAACGGGCGCGTCCTAATTTATGGTGAGAGCGGGACCGGGAAAGAACTTGTCGCGCATGCGCTGCATGCCGCCAGCCTACGCCACAAGGGCCCTTTCGTGGAGGTGAATTGCGCGGCCATTCCCGAAGAGTTGATCGAGTCGGAACTTTTCGGCCACGTGAAGGGCAGCTTCACCGGCGCCAGCGAAGATAAAATTGGTAAATTTGAGAAAGCCGATGGCGGCACTCTTTTTCTGGATGAAATTGGCGATATGTCGTTGCGCACGCAATCGAAAGTCCTGCGTGTGCTCGAAGAACAGCGCTTTGAGCCGGTGGGTTCGAACCAAACTCTTACGGTGGATGTGCGCGTCATTGCTGCTACCAACAAAAATCTGGAGCAGGAAATTGCCCGCGGCGCTTTTCGGCAGGATTTGTTTTACCGCCTTAACGTCATTCCCTTTTTCGTGCCTCCGCTGCGCGATCGTTTACTAGACATACCCACGCTGTCCCGCTACTTCCTGAACGAATTCAGCGCGGCGTATGGGAAAAAGGGCCGCGAGCTGGGCGATACCGCTATTGAGATTCTTTTACGCTATCCGTGGCCGGGCAATGTGCGAGAACTGCGAAATCTTGTGGAACGGCTGGTGATCGTTTGCCCGCAGCCGCGCATCGAGCCCCACCACTTGCCGCCAGAATTATTTCGCGGCGCGGCGGAAAGCCCGCAGCAACCTTACTCCACGCTCCATGAAGCGCGCAGTGCCTATGAGCGCGAATTTATTTTGAGAAAGTTACAGGAAAACAGATGGAATATGACGCAGACCGCCGGCGCGCTGGGGCTGGAGCGCAGCCACCTCTACCGAAAAATGAAATCCCTGGGAATTGCGGCGCCGGACTGAAACTACTACGGTGAAGAAAAAATCAACCCCAAGAGCCGGAGTTCATGCCCTGACTGCGGCAGGCAGGCCCAAAAGCAAGCCTGTGGCACCCTCCGTCAATTTTTGTTGAGGAACGACAAAATTACTGGCCCTTCGATTTTTCGACTGGAGCAATGTTCGGCTCATTCTCATGGTCCGCTTCGCCGGCACTCTCATCTACGCTCGGTGTCGGAGGTTCCGCCAGCATTTCCCGAGGCGATTCGCCCTGGTTTACTTTCTCCAACCCCTCCAGCTGAAAATGCCAATCCAGTTCTCTGACCTTCAACGGATTCGCGCGCCAGTCCGGCACCACTTTCACAAATAACGCTAAATAAATCTTGATCCCGAACAATTCTTCCAGTTCCTTGCGTGCTTCCGTGCCAATCTTTTTGAGCATCTCGCCTTTATGCCCGATCAGAATTTTTTTCTGCGAGTCGCGCTCGACGTTCATGGTTACTTCAATGCGCAGCAGTTTCGGCAGTTCTTCGAATTTCTCTACGATAACCGCCAGCGCATAGGGCACTTCGTGATACATCAGCTGGATGGCTTTTTCCCGTATGATTTCCGCCGCCAGAAAGCGCTCCGGTTGATCGGTAATCTGATCTTCGGGGAAAAATGCTTCGCCGACCGGCAGTTCGCGCAGAATTGCTTCCACCAGTTCTTGGCAGCCGGCGCCCTTCAGCGCGGAGATCGGCACGATCGCCGAAAACTCAAACGCCTTCTGGAACGCATCGATCAGCGGCAAAAGCTTAGGCTTCGGCAGACGATCTACTTTGTTCAATGCCAGAATTGTCTTTCCTCTGAAGCGCTCGGCCTTTTGGAGCAATAAAGCGTCGGCGTTAGGATAGGCCCGGCTGGCGTCCACCATCAGCAGCAACACGTCAATTCCTTCCAGCGCAGCGGCCACTTCGTGCATCATCTGCCGGCCCAGTGCCGAGTCCGCTTCGTGCAGCCCAGGGGTATCGATAAAAACGATCTGCCCTTCCGGCTTGCTGACAATTCCTTGTATGCGATTCCGCGTGGTTTGCGGCTTGGAGGTAACGATCGCGATTTTCTGGCCAACGAGGCGATTCACGAGGGTCGACTTTCCGGCATTCGGACGCCCAATAATTGCGACGAATCCAGACTTGTATCCTGTGCGGCCCCGAACATCCTTGGTACTTTTATTTGGCATTTTATTTTGCACTTCGCGACCAGCGTTCAGTTTTTCGCAAACAAACTTTCAACGTTTGCGAGCTTCAACCCGCGATACGGTGGCAGCCGCTTGTTTGCGAACGCGCACCCTCAATACCTTCCGCTGATTCGCTTCCAGTACTTCGAAGCGGTGACCTTCCAGATCGATTTTGTCTCCGGGCGCCGGCACTTTCCCGGAGACATGGCTCAGCAAACCTGCAATCGTGGTCACCGCTTCATCTGATTTGTCGCCGAATTTTACGCCCAGCAAATCTTCTACGTTGCCAATCGCCATGCTGCCGCGCATCACCAGGCCGCCATCGCCTTCACGCACTACGTCCGGAGATGGTTGCTTGGAGTCGTAGCCGCTTTCCCCGACAATTTCTTCGACCAGATCTTCCACGGTAGCAATGCCCGCCACCGAACCGTGCTCATCGATGACCACCGCGAACGGCTGGCCTTTCTGCCGCATTTCCCGCAACAGGTCCGAACCCGCTTTCGTTTCCGGTATGAATAATACCGGGCGCGCCAGCTCGCGCACTTTACGTTTGGGCAAGTCCTGATCGGCGATGTGCAGCAGATCCTGCGCGTGCACTACGCCGAAAATATCGTCGAGCGACTTCTCATACACCGGCATCTTCGAAAATTTCTTCTCTACAAATTTCGCGTGCAATTCTTCCAGCGTGGATTCGGCCGCCACCGCAACAATATCCGGCCGGGGCGTCATCACTTCCCGTACGCGCTTGTCGCTGAACTCGACCACCTGCTCGATCAAATCGGCTTGCTCCGGCTCGATAATTCCCTCTTCCTCCGCCACCTCAACGAGCGCCTCTATGCCCTCTTCCGTGCGCTGTTCCTCGGTACGCTCCGGTTCATGCTCGGAGATTCGTGCGAGGGATTCCGCACCTTCCAGGAACACCCGCACCGGCCAGACCAGCCACATAAATGCGCGAATCACAGGCAGCAATCGGAGCAACCATCGGCCGCTGGTCCGGTACAGGAGCATGTCCGGAATAAAGTGCATGGCGATGATCACTTCCAGAGAAAGAAAAACAAAAAATTGCAGTATCGATTCCCAGGCACCGGGAACGAAATGGACCACACCACGAGTAGTTTCCAGAACAAGGAACGCCAGCCAGAAGTGTCCCAGAATCCGGAACGTTCGGCCTCCGCTGCGCCGATTGATTCGCAGTTTCGGTTCGATTTCCGCTTCGAAAATATCCAGATGTTCGTGAATGCGCCCGGTGGTCATTCGGCCGAGTTCGCGATAGATCAGGGCCAAGTAAGAAAAAATAGGCAGGCCGAATGCCAGAATCAAAATTCCAAGCGTGTATAGCCAGCTAAACGTTTTCACGCCAGCCCTAACCGTCGCCGCAGCCTTTTCTCGGTTCGTTCCATTTCACCGCGATCGGCTTCGTGGTCGTAGCCTAAAAGGTGCAGCATACCGTGCAGAATCAGGATCTGCAATTCCGCGGGAAGACTCCGTCCGTACGTTTGCGCGTTCCGCCGGGCGGTCGCAGGAGCGATAGCGATATCGCCTAAAGATTCTCCTAGTTTCGCCGTCGTGGACCCGCGACGTAAGCGTACCGGCTTGCGCCGTTCCACCGCCGGAAAAGAAAGCACGTCGGTCGGTCCTTTTTTCTTCCGAAACGCCTTGTTCATCCGTGCAATTTCCGAATCGCTGACGAGGCAAATCGTGACGTGGGCTTCCCCGAGCCCCAATTCCCGGCGTACACGGCGCAAAAATAATTCAAGGGTTCGCTGCGGCAGGCGCACGGTGCGCTGGCGGTTCAGTATCATCCGGCCTTGATGTCTGGGGCACCCTGAGTGCCTTGGGCATTCCTGGCGTCATCGCGAGCGAGGTCTTCGCCGGAATCTTTGGCAACCTCTTTTGCTCGCCGATCGTTCTTGCCATTCAGCGAATTCGCGCCAGAGTTCCGCTGCGGATGGGTTACGTCGTACTCTTCGTAGGCGCGGATGATTTGTTGTACCAAGTTGTGCCGCACCACATCTTTTTCTCCGAATTGGATGGTGCCAATGCCCTCAATTTTTCCGCACACCTCCAGAGCCTCGATCAATCCGGATTTTTTGCCAATGGGCAAGTCGATTTGTGTTACGTCTCCGGTGATTACGGCCTTGGAATTGAATCCCAGCCGCGTTAAAAACATTTTCATTTGTTCGCTGGTGGTGTTTTGCGCTTCATCGAGGATTACGAAGGAATCGTTCAACGTGCGCCCGCGCATGAAGGCCAGCGGCGCAACTTCGATAATGCCTTTTTCCAAAAACCTGTCCAGTTTATCGGCGTCCAGCATGTCGTATAGCGCGTCGTACAGCGGACGCATGTACGGATCGATTTTCTGTTGCAGCGTGCCGGGCAAAAATCCCAGCCGTTCACCCGCTTCCACCGCGGGCCGCGCGAGAATGATGCGGTTCACCTGCTTGGTGAGCAGCGCGCTCACTGCCATAGCCACGGCAATATATGTTTTGCCCGTGCCGCCTGGGCCGATGCCAAACATCATGTCGTGCTTTTCGATTTCTTCCATGTAACGCCGCTGGCTGGCGTTTTTCGGCGTGACCTGCTTTTTCCCAAACGAGCGAGTGCGCGCCGGCTCGAACATCGCGCGCGGCGATTCGTGTGGGTCCTCGGTAGCGACGCGCATCAGCGATTTAACTTCGGCGCTGGTCAACGACCGGCCGTGACGAGTCAGGTGGTTGTACTCTTCAACGATCTTCACCGCTTGATCGACGCTTTCCTGATCGCCTTCGATCGTCAAGCGGGTGTCGTTCAGGTGCGTGCGCACGTGCAGCAATTCCTCGAGCAAACGCACGTTGTCGTCCAGCGTGCCGAAGAACGATTCAATTTGACCGGAAATGTGAACGGTACGTCTCATCCAATGGGAAGGTTTTCCAGCTACGGGTAACGGGTGGCCGATGGATTCCTCCGGGCTAACCTGACCGCCTTGCAGTCACTCAGGAAGAAACTTCTTCCACCCTATCCCAGCAGGCCAACGCGGTCAAGTTACCTGAGATGTATAGGGCACGGCAGCGCGGTTGTAGAAATAGCGTCACTTCACCTGGCATCGGCAAAATTTTCGCAAATTAGGCGATAAGCAAAATAAAAACACAACTGTTAGAATGCATAGGGGCGATGAACGAAGTGCGTGGGACGATCTAGCAACAAGTTCTTTGAATTTCGTTCGCTAATGCAAAACAACTATTGCCGCATGCGCCTGCTGGTCTTATCGTGTTTCTACGCTTCCGGGGACGTGTTTCATTTTCTCTCAGTCGAATAAGTCCACACTCTCGCTTCGCGGTACGCGCGCATACGCGGTGCTGGCTTCCATTGCTTTTCTCGGTCTTACTTTTCTGAGCCCGGCGTCTGCTCAGCAAGGGGCGCCTCCCGCCATCGCACCCAAATCGACAGTGCCCAACGTTCAGTCCGTCGAAATCAAGGGTCTGGAAGTTTCCGAACAGCTTTCCGAATCGCTGGCCAATCAACTTCTCGACCTGTCGGTAGCTGTGCGCGACCTGAACCGCGAGCAGACCGCACCATACTTCGCCGACAACCTGGCTGCAGCGCCGTTTCCTTCGCAGCCAGGCGCGCCAAAACCGGATATCAAGTGGATTTCCACGCATCCCTGGTCTGCTTCCGGCACTTCTAGCACCTCGACTAGCTCGATCTCGGCCACTTCCATCACCCGTCAGGAATTTCTGGATGCATTCTTTATTTTTCTGTCCCACTTTTCGTCCATCGAAGACGTGCGCTTCAAACTCAAGCTCGCCACTTTCGAGGATTCGTCCAAAGCCGATCTCGCCTCCGAAGAACCCAAAGCGATACCGGGCGCAGTTGGCCACGGGCGCATTTTCTTTTACGTTCTTGGCCGCGATCCACAACTGAAGCGCGAATGGTCCCGCGGCACCATGGAAGCGGACGTGCGTTACAACGAGAACGAGCACTGGCAGATTACCGGATTCAAACTCAGCTCCTTTGATTCCATGGTCGCGGATACGGACCTTTTCTCTGAGGTTTCCATTCCCGCCGGCATTTCCATCACCAAGCCGGCTTTCGGCGCACCCGGGAGCGATGGTTTCACTTACCGCGGTGCGGTGGCCGCCGATTTCAATAATGATGGCTGGGTCGACCTCTTCGTCTGCGGCAGCGAGCACAACTTTCTGTACCTGAATGACGGCAAGGGCAAATTTCGCGACGTATCTGTGGAAGTGGGATTGGACCAGGTGGATCCCTGCGTCGGCGCGGTCGCCCTCGACTACGACAACAGCGGCACGGAAGATCTTTTTCTCACCACCATCGGGCAACAAATGTTGCTCAAAAATCATCTCGACAAGAACGGTAGGCTCCACTTTGAAGATGTTTCGGTCAAGTCCGGCGTGGCGCACACGGCAATCGGATTCAGCGCCGCTGTAGGCGATGTGAATGGAGACGGTCTTCCAGACATTTATGTAACCAGTTACAACCTGTACGGCAAAGTGGTGCCCAACTCCTGGTTCAAAGCCACCAACGGCACGCGCAATTTACTTTTCATCAATCAGGGCGACGGCACTTTCAAGGAAGAGGCCATCAAGTGGGGCGTGGATGATTCTCGGTGGAGTTACGCCGCGGAATTTGCGGATGTAAATGGCGATGGCAAGTTGGACCTCTATGTGGTGAACGATTTCGGCGAAAAGGCACTGTACATAAACAAGGGCGATCACTTTGTGGACGAGGCCGAAGCCCGCGGAGTGCTCGATCCCGGGAATGGCATGGGCGTTTCGTTTGGGGACTTCAACAACGACGGGCTGCTGGACCTTCATGTTACGAACATGTCGTCGACGGCTGGCAACCGGATTCTCACCCGGCTCTTTCCCAACTCCAGCCCGAAAGACAACGTCCTCAAAAAACTTGCGGCCGGTAACAGCCTATATCAGAACATGGGCGACGGTCATTACAAGGATGTCACTGCAGACGTGGGAGGGCTCTCTGGCGGATGGGCGTGGGGCGGCGGGTTCATCGATTTCGATAATGACGGATGGGAGGATCTTTACACGCCGAACGGTTTTATCTCCGGCAAGTCCATGAAAGACACTTGAAGCCAGTTCTGGCGTCAGGTCGTGACGCAAAATAATACCCAGAAAAAGACCGGCACGCTGCGCAACGATCAGAACAATCTGATTTTTGACAAAGGATTCTCCTTCAGCGGTTACGAACGCGATGCGCTATTCCTAAATCGCAATGGGAAAAAGTTTCAGGATATTTCCGGCGTGTCGGGCATCGACTCTATCAGTGATGGGCGGGCCGCGGTGTTCGCCGATTTTGATAACGACGGCGATTACGACGTGTTCATGACCACCATCCAGGGACAGAGTCACATGCTGTTCCGCAATAACGTGGGCCAGGACAATCACTGGCTGCGCATCGTCCTGGAAGGCGGCAAGGATTTGGGACGCGATGCCTACGGCTCGGTAGCGCGCGTGAAAACTTCCACGGGAACGCTCACCAAAATTAAACCCGGAGGATCAGGGTTTCTGTCGCAGAGCGATCCGAGATTGCTCTTCGGCCTGGGACAAGATGATCGCGCACAGTCCGTCGAAGTCACCTGGTCGAATGGCAAAGTGGAAAAATTTGCCGACGATGGAGTTGCCGGAACGACTCTGCTTCTCCGCGAGGGCTCGGGAAAGGCCGAGTTGTTGAAGGTGGCGTCCACGAAACTTCCGGATCCTTTGACTCGCGAAGAATTGGCCGCGCGCAACCTGAAAATTCGCACTGGGCAGCAGATGCCCGATCTCCCGCTGAAGAGTTTGGACGGCGCTGCACTTCCATTGAAGAGCCTGCTGAGATCTGGACGCAGACTGCTCGTTAATTTCTGGGCTACCTGGTGCGTGCCGTGTGCAACCGAAATGCCGGAGCTTGAACGCATGAATGCTTCGCTTGCCGCAAACGGCGTCGATCTGATCGGTGTTAGCGTGGATGCCGAACCCGATGCCAAGGTGGCGGAGTTCGCCGGGAAGATGGGCGCTCAGTACCCGATATTTGTTGGAGGCGTGCCGGTCATCGAAAAGGTTTTTGAGGGCGACCAGCTTGCCGTGCCCCTCAGCGTTGTCCTGGACGAGCATGGCCGCGTGCTGGAAATTATCTCCGGCTTCAGCGCCGCCACCCAGAAAAAGTTTGCGCAACTGGCCAATTCAGGCAAACCTTGAGCCAATCAAAATTCAAGCATGACATCCAGCCCATAGTAATGTCTGCGTAACGCCAACCAGATACGCATTTAACCGCCCACCTAGCCGTTAACTCCGGTATCCGCTTGGGGCGCATGCACAACAAATTCGCCAAGGGTATACGATGAACCTTTCCAATTCCTGGAAGGCGACATGTTTGACAAAGGCATGGGCGTCGTTTAGCGTTGGAGCTTGAGCAATATCGAAAAGGAGCAATAGATGGCGCAGGGTCAGGGCAAGATAAAGAAGAAGAAAAAGTCGGTTTTAAAGCGTGCCGCGCAGTCCATTCAGCGGGCCGATGTGAACCGAGCGAATCGCACTCGCGTGCGAACGCTGATGAAGCGCCTTCGCACCGCCGTGACGGCAGGCGACGCCACCGCAGCGGGCAATCTGCTGCAACCAACACTTTCCGCGATCGACCGCGCCATCAGCAAGGGCGTGCTGCACGAAAATACCGGCAATCGCTACAAGTCCCGGTTGGCACTCGCGCACAACGGCCTGAAGTCCCGCGCCGCGAAGTAAAAAGGATTCCATCCAAATCGGATTTCTGCCGCCGCTTACGCCTTTTGAGCGGCGGTTGCATTATGTGTGGCGGTCAATTCCGCCACCAAAAATTCCATTACCGTGCGCGCGTCCTTGCCGCTCTTCAGCCGTCTGTCGGCTTTTTCCAGGGCCAGCAATCCAGATAAAAGCTGCGGCTTGGAAGATTTGCGCGCGCTGCGCAACGCCAGATCGGCTTGCTCCGGCCGCATTCCTAAAGTCCGCGCGGCCTGCCAACCATTCATGGCGCCTCGCACTTCGCTGGCCTCGATTAGTTTGCGGTACATCCAGGTCATCGCGCCCAGCATGGACAACGGTTCTTCGCCGTCCCGCAGCAAGCGGTCTAAAAACTCCTGCGCTTTTTTCCCCTGCCGCGTCGCAAGCAGATCCGCCAGTTCCCACACCGTCGCGGTTCTTTGGGAAATCACCATGGAGCTGACATCTTCGCGCCGAATGGTTTTTCGCTCCCCGATATACGTAGCGAGCTTTTCGATTTCCGTTTTCAGCCGCATCAAGTCCGCCGCAACACATTCGGCCAAATCTTCAGCTGCGCCCTTCTCAAAGCTAATTCCCTGCTCTTTTGCCAGCGCGCCCGCCATCATTACGGCCGCGGCCTGGCGTTGCTCCGGGTTCTCCCCCAATCCAACTTCCACAGCGAGAGTTTTTTGTCCCAGCACTTTTGCCAACTTCATGCGCTCGTCCAGATGGGTAGCCTCGATCACCAGCACCGTGAACGGAGCAGGATCGGCGAGATATTTTTCCAGTTGCGACACTACCTCATCGCGATTTTTCTCGCTGAACTTTTCGATCACCTCGGCGTCTTCCAGAAATACTACCTGCTGCGCGGCAAGCATGGGCATGCTTTGCGCTTGCCCGAGTGCGGCTTCGATCTCATCGCGGTCCGCCGAGTAGCGCGACACCGCCCACGTACGGGCCGCCTCGGGAACGTACTGCTCCATCAACCGCGCGCGGCATTCGTCACGGAGATAAGGCTCTTCGCCGAGCAAAAGTATTGCGGGAACGATCTTGCCCTTTTCGATTCTTTTCAATAATTCCTGTGGAGAAACTTTTGCCATTCCCGAAAAACTCCTCGTCAATAATTTTCGATGACCGCGGCCACCAGCCGCGTGGCAAAGTCCCGCGCCAGACGATCCAGTGCGGGATCCTGCTCCTCAAAGAAGCTTTTCACATCCGCCGAGATTTCATACTCATTTCGAAATAAAAAATTATCGTTGCGATAGAGAATCTTGTCGGTAGCCACTTCCGTCAAAGTAACTTCGCATTTTACGGTGACCAGCATGGTCGTGGCGCGCCCGGTCTTGGTATCGAACAACAGCGGCGCGGCGTCCAGACTCGCGACTTTGCCGCGCAGGACCGCGTCTCCGTCCGCGGGATTCGAAACCACTTTGAATGGTGTTCTGGCAAGGAATTCGTGCACCGTAGCGGCAGTAAGTTTTTGCTCGATGCGGTAGCTGGTAGTTTTATTTTCGAGCGCCGGGATCGCAATCACGTGAATGCTTTTTGGCAAAGAGCTGCTACGTCCGGCAACGTGATAACCGCACCCGGCACATCCCATTGCCAGCGCAAATAAACCGAAGGACTGCGCCCATCTCCGCGCCATCGCCATTACGAAAGCATCTCGGCCAGCTTCACTGCGTTTGCGGCAGGCAAACGAATATTGTCGGCTGCGCCCCAGAACCACCAGGTTTCCGGATTGGAAGCATCCTGCAGCGGCTGCGCGAGCTGAATTGTTTTCTCGCCGGCCACGGCCACGTTGCTCGGCCCGGCCTCGGATTCCAGAGGCATCGCAAAACCTGCTTCGAGGCAGGCTTGCGCGATCGCTTCCGCACTGGTTCCCGGATTGAATACCCCGGTCGCGGAGAATGCCGAGCCATAAAATACCGGCGCATGCAGAATCTGAATTGCCGGCATTGCGGATTTTCCTTCGACGCAAGCTCTCGTTTCCGCACGCACGCGCTCGCGAGCCACACTCAGTTTGTGCGAACTCCCCGGGCCGAAGCGGTCCAGCATATTGAAGGCAACCTGGGTATCGAATACCGGCTGTCCCACTCCTTGAAACGAAAGCAATTGCCCGGTTTGGCTTTCCAATTCTTCGACGCCGGCGGGTCCCGCCTCCGACACCGGCTCAAATCCCGTGAACATAATGCGGCGCAGTCCCACACGCGATAACGCCAGCGCGAGCGCCGCTGCCGCCGTCGCAAGCGCGGACGGAATGGCAAAGACTGCCGCCTCTGTTGCAAATTCCCGCCCGCACAGCCAATCAAGTTTAGGAAACCACGCTACGGTCCCCTCGCGCTCGGCAACGGCGCCAGACAAGTCGATCACTTTCCCGCGTGCCTGCAGCGATGCCACCAAATTTCTTCGCGTGAAATCGCCGGAGCCCGCGAAAAAAACATACTGTGCACGGTCAAAGCTGCCTTCTTCAATCGGAAGAATAATCGCCGGCTCTTCCCCGACGCCGGTCAGGGTTCCCGCTACTACCGGTTCATCGACGAGCGAAAAATCTCCACCCGCAAAGCGGCTGTCGCCCAGCAAAGTTCGTAACTCCGCTGCCAGCAGCGAAGATGCGCCCGCGATTACGATTCGTTTGGAGTCGCGTTCGAGTGAGGGCATTTAGGCGGTCCGCGAAACCGGCCGATGCCGCAACAACCGCACCACATGCAGTGCAATGCCTGCGGCTGCGTAGGAGCACGAGAAAAGAACGAGGACGTATTCCGAATAAAGCCAGACGAGCGCCACCGTAAGGCAAAGCAAAACGATCGCCAGTGAAGGCTGTTTGCGCGTCCATGGAATATCTTTGAAGCTGTAGTACCTCACCGTGCTGGTCATCAGCGCGCCCAAGCCCGCCGCCATGAGAAACCACGCCACCGACCAGCGCCAGTCATGCAGCGGAGCTTTAAATCCGTGAACCAACGACGCAATAACCGCCGCCGCAGCCGGTGTCGGCATGCCCACAAAAAACTTCGAACTACCCGGCGCCATTCCCTGCACGTTAAATCTCGCAAGCCGCCATGCGCAGCAAATCAAAAATGCCAGGCAGCACACCCAGCCGAATTCGTTCAGCTGGCGCAAAGGAATGGCGCTCACATCCAGCAAGCTCCTCACGCCCCAGGCATATGCCAAAATCGCCGGTGCAATCCCGAAACTCACGACGTCAGCGAGGGAATCGAGTTGCACGCCGAATTCGGTGTTGGTCCCGGTCATTCGCGCGACTCTGCCATCCATGGAATCGAACAGGATTGCGAGTCCGATGGCTTTCGCGCCGGGATCAAAATAATCGGCTCCGCCGATCAACGAAGCCACCACCGCGTAGTATCCGCAGAGCATGTTGGCGACCGTGAACAAGCTGGGTAAGAGAAAAATTCCTCGGCGCAGCCGCGGATTGGTAATCCGTCGCTGGCGGCCCGGCTTTTCGCTCTGTACTTGTTCGTCCATCGCTAGGCCTGCTTCCCTGCTGCCACCGGATTTACATCGCTAACAAGCGCGTGGCCATCCGTTTGAACTGATGACTTGCCGCGAACCGGCAAGGTCGCAAGTATCGAAGAGCCGCCCTTCACATTCTGTCCCAACTTCACCACAATCTCCGCTTCACGCGGCACCCAAAGATCCACGCGCGACCCAAATCGCACTAACCCGATTCGTTCACCGCGCTCCACGACATCGCCCGGTTTTTTCCAACTCACCACACGCCGCGCGATCAAGCCGGCAATCTGTTTGAAGACCATTACGCCGGCACCACTCGAAAGCGTAAAAACGTTCTGCTCATTTTCCGTGGAAGCGCGCTCCCGCATGGCCGCAAAAAATTTTCCCGGACGATACTCCATGCTGGTGATCACTCCCGCGTAAGGCGCACGATTGATGTGAACGTTCCAGACCGCCAGAAAAATGCTGACGCGCTTGCCCGGCCGGCCGGCGTAATCTTCGTCTGTAATGACGACTACCCGGCCATCGCCCGGCGAAACCACGGCGCCTGGAATGTCTGGTATGACCCTGTCTGGATCGCGGAAGAAGGAAAAAACAAAGACAGCAAGTAAAAACAGCACCACCGCTGCAATGTCCCAACGCAAAAAAAGCGCCGCCACCCCTGCAAGAAGTAGCGGCATTCCGAAATAATAGCCCTCTTTAACCATGCTGGTGAGGTAGACCTCAACTCGCTACGCCCATCGCGGGCATGCACGGTCATTCTACGACAGATTGTCCTGCCGGTCTTGGTTCCGTGAGCTATTGGCTTCGCTGCTCGCGCGCAGCATGGATTCGCGCGGCGATCAGTTCCATCTCATCTTTCACGTGAAGCTTTAATTTTTTAAGTCTGATTTCTTCCAGGAGGTCTTCTGAACTGAGGAAAGCTGAAGTAGAGATTTTGTGCAGTTCCGCTTGATACTTCGAGTGCTGCTCTGCCAGACGCTGGTACTCGGCGTCTGTATCGAGCAGTATGTCCCGAGGTGTGCGCGCCATGCTTGCCATGCGTTCCTCCTCAACACTGCGTGCCGCTGATTTGATGAAGACTACATAAGCGAAAGATAGCACTCCGCTGCGCCACGTCAAGAGGGAAGCGCTGGAACTTTGGTCCTAGCCTGTGAGTTTTTTCTTCATCAGCACGGCATTTTCGACTGGGTCTCGGTAATATCCTGTACGTCTCCCTGTACGGACGAACCCATTTATTTCGTAAAACGCAATTCCCTGGCGGTTGGACTCGCGTACCTCCAGGTATATTTCCTGGGTGTGCCGAGACTGCGCTTCATTGAAGGCGGCGGTCAGTAGCGCACTTCCAACGCCTTGCCGGCGGTTTGGTTCGTCGACAGCCATATTAAGAATCTCGGCCTCACCACCGGTGTGGCGCGCCGCGAGAAAACCGCAGACGTGCCCAGCAACCTCAGCGACAAAAATTGTCTGGCCCAAGGATTCCGCGCGATCGTAACTTTCTTTTGACCATTGCGCGGCTTCGGGAGATGTCCGACAGATCGTTACGATGGAGACGGAGTCCGTACTCCGATACGTCCTGATCGTAGGCGCTACCGGTTTTAAGGCGTTGCTCATCGCGGCTTTTGTGGAGCCGCCCCGCTGTTCCACAAAACCTCCGCGTCTGGACGCCGGATATAATTGGCGTCCAGCGCAAGCGCGTCTACAACTTCACCTGCCAGCGCCTTACGGCGGCCGCGCCTCCCAACCATCGGCGCCAGCACGCACGGAACACTCAGAATTCCTTCTTTTTGAGCCAGCCCAACACCACGGGCAGACCTATCCAGCCACTCCTGGGTGCCGGTAATCATCTCAGTGTCGGTTGAAATCCAATCCACTCTTTGGCTTCCAGCTTGTTCGACGACCCACGAGACAAAGTCCCCCGGCGCAATGACCATCTCCGCGCCGACCATCGCCGTGGAATTCCCGACGCGTTTATACATTGCCGCATACACCTGGCCGCGAAGCGCGTTCACTGCAGTCGCCACGTACGGCGCGTCCCCGTTGAGCTCATCGGCAAGCGCCTCCAGCCGTGTCACCGCAGCGATAGGTTTCCCAAATGCCTCGCTCCAAGCCTTCGCCGTGGTCAGACCGATCCGCACGCCGGTGAACGAACCGGGCCCAGTGGCGACGGCGTACAGTTCGACATTGGCGAGGAGGACCGAGGCTGCGGCCAACGAGCGGTCAACGGCAGGCAGCAACCATGAGGAGTACTCAGCGGTCCCGTCATGCACTGCCGCATGCAAGACTACGTCGTTTCGCAGAAGCGACACACTGCCCCGAGCGTCGCAGGTATCTAGAGCCAGTACAATCATATAGAACCTGTTGTTATCATACACGCGGTCGTGATTAAGACTTGCGCTCCCGCTGAACTGCTGGGAAGGATCAGCAGAAGCGGTGGTTTGCGCCGCCGCGAGAAATAAAGCTCCGTTAAGCAATTGGAATGCCAAATTGGCAACTAAATTTCGCTAACTCTATCATTTCACTGGATATATCTTGACTCTTCCGACACATTTACGTACAGTTAATCCTGTACCTCGGAGGGGGCAATCGAATCCATGGATTACAAAATCGGTGACAAGGTCGTTTACCCAAACCACGGCGTTGGCATTGTGGAGCAAATCAGCTACGGCGTTTTGAATGGCAGAACGGAACGCTATTTTATGATTCGCATCGTTTCCAGTGGCTTACGCGTAATGGTTCCGCAATCGAACGCCATGACCGTCGGTCTTCGTTCTGTGATTCGTTCGAATGAATCCATTAAGGTTCTTGGATTTCTTGAGAAGGGGATGCTTAATTCCCACCACGATTGGAAGCATCGCTTCAAAGAAAACTCCGAGCGTATGCGGACGGGCGCCCTCCTCGAAGTGGCCGTAGTACTCAAAAGTCTGGTTTCACTCTCCTGCAGCAAGCCCCTTTCCTTCCGCGAAAAGAAAATGCTCGAGCGCGCCAAGTATCTTCTGGTCAGCGAGATGGCCACCGCGCGCAACACCTCCGCAGAAAACGCCGAAGCCACCGTGGTGAAGTCGTTGGCTAAAGCCAAATTGCAGTTTCCAGTCCTAACCGAAAAATTCGACTAGTCTTTTTTAATTATTGACTCGGCGGGCGGCGGTTGCTGCCCGCCTTTTTTATTGCGCGATCGGTTCAGGTTTTCCCTGCAAGAATATTTCTAGCGGAACTTTTCTTCAGGTTCAAACGTGGTCACGACTGCGGTTCCGTTTCGGTTGGATACAGTCACCGCCGCTTCTTCCCCCACCCGCCACCGCCCGGCGTCTCAATCCGCAGCACGTCACCTTCTTCCGCAATGAACGCACACTTCCCCGTCAGTGCCGTCCTTTGGCCATCACGGATCAACTCGTTCTTCCCACGCTTCCCTGCTGCCCCGCCGACCAGTCCATAAGGCCCGCGCTCTCGCCGATCGCTCAAGATCCCTACCTGCATCGGGCACAACAATTCGACCTCGCGAACTATTCCGTCACCACCGCGATATTTACCCGCGCCGCCGGAATTCTTTCGAATCGAGTAACTCCGAACGCGCACTGGATAGGTCTGCTCAAACACCTCGACCGGAGTGTTCCAGGAATTCGTCATGTGAGAGTGCGCCGCCGAAATTCCGTCGAGGCCGGGCCGCGCACCCATTCCGCCGGCAATCGTCTCGTAATACGCGAATGGCGCATTGCGATTTCGTGAATCGATTCCGCCGAGCGTCAAATTATTCATCGTTCCCTGGCTGGCGGCAGGAATCCGCGAAGGCGCGGCTTTGGCCAGCGCGCGGAATAGCGTGTCCACCATTCGCTGCGATGTCTCTACGTTTCCGCCCGCCACTGCAGCAGGCATTTTGGCGTTGACTATCGTTCCCGACGGCGCGATGACGCGTATGGGACGCATGAGGCCGGACGTTGCTGGAACGTCATCGGTCACTAAGCATCGAAACACGTAGTACACCGCGGAAATTGCAATGGCTTCGACGGCGTTCACGTTGCCTGCGCATTGCGGTGACGACCCCGAAAAATCCACCTCCGCTCTGGCAGTATTTATTTTTACCCGCGCGCGAATTTTCAGCGGCCCGTCCTGTATCCCGTCTCCATCGAGAAAATCCTCCGCGGTGTAAACACCGGGTTTCACCGCTGAAAGCGCCGCCCGCATCATCCGCTCGGAATAATTCAACAAGTGCGCGCCATAGGTCTGCACTTCCGTTTCGCCATATTTGAGGGCAATTTCAATTAGCCGCCTTTGCCCTATTCGGCACGCCGCGATCTGCGCGGCCAGATCTCCTTCACGCTCGGCAGGAGTGCGCACGTTCGAGAGAATCATGTTCATGACATCGCGATTTACTTTTCCGCCAAGAACCATGTGCACCGGTGGGATCCGCAAACCTTCCTGAAATATTTCGCGCGCCGGTCCCATCGACCCGGCCAATGCGCCGCCGATGTCCGCGTGGTGTGCGCGGTTGGCGACGTAAAACGACGGCAGCTTTTTCTTGTGCAAGTGCACCGGCATGACCATCGTCAGGTCCGGCAAGTGCGTGCCACCTGCGAACGGATCATTCAGCACCGCAATATCGCCAGGCTCTAGCGCCAGCACATTCCGCACCGCTGCCACCGCCGCAGGCATGGACCCGAGATGCACCGGCATGTGGTCGCCCATGGCCAGCACGTCCCCAGCGGCGTCGTAGACTGCGCAGGAATAATCGCGGCGCTCTTTGATGTTGGGAGAGAAAGCCGACCGGCGCAGCGCTGCTCCCATTTCTTCCGCAATGGAATGGAAAAGGTTCTTGAAGATTTCCAGACGCATGGGATCTGGTTTATCAGCCATGGCGGATCCTCGTGCTTTCTTCATGACCGCCTCGACAAAATAATCTGGCCGTAAGCGTCCACGCAGGCTTTCCAGTCCGGTGGGATCAGTGTGGTCGCGCTATATTCCATCACTACGGCCGGACCGGCGAACGTGTCGCCAGCGCGTAGGTTTTCACGCGCGTACAGGCTCGCTTTTCTGTTGCGCCCAGCGAATTCAAGCGACACAGTTTCCGGCGCGGGCGCAAATTCCCGCCGGCGCCTCGGCGGAAGCTTGCCGGTTCGGGGTTTCTCGGTGTTTCCAGTGGCACGGCAACGCACGTTTACAATCTCCACAGGTCGCTCGCGGTCGTGATAGCCGTAACGCATTTCATGAGCGCGATGAAAGGCCGCAACGAAATCCCCTTGCGCGCTGACATTCAGCTCGTAGGCTTGCCCGGAATAACGCAGGTCCAGGCGATGTTCCAAGCGCATGGCCGATCGCGCGAAGCCCTCTTGTCGCAGAATTTTCGTTCCTTGCTGTTGCAGCTGCGCTAATAGCTTTTTCAATGTGCCGGGCTTTTTAAGCGCCTCATCGCCAGACAGTAATACTGTGCGCGAAAATTCTTTCACGACATCGGCGCGCAAAATTCCTACCGCTGACAGTCCACCCGGGAATACCGGCACGAGCACACTGCGCATTTCCAGTGACGCGGCAAGATCGCAGGCGTGCAAAGGCCCTGCTCCGCCGAACGCAATGAGCGTGTAATCCCGCGGGTCGTGGCCGCGCTCGACCGAAATCAGGCGAATGGCTTTTTCCATTACGGAATTGGCCACCGCGATAATGCCGTGCGCAAATGCTTCCACCGTGCGAAATCCGGCGCGGGTATTTTTCATTTCTTTCTGCATCCGTTTGCGGGCACGTTCTGTATCCAGAAAGAAGTCTCCTCCGAGCAATCCGTTGCTTCCCAGATGCCCCAGCACGGCGTGTGCGTCGGTGACGGTAGGCCTAGTTCCTTGTCCGTAGCAAATCGGGCCCGGCACGGCTCCCGCGCTCTCAGGTCCGACGCGCAATGCGCCGCCTCGATCGAAGCGCGCGATCGATCCCCCACCAGCGCCTACGGTGTGAATTTCCAGCATCGGCACAGCAACGGGAACGCCCGCGACGATCGACTCACCGGTAGTGCGCATTTCTCCGCTAAGAAGCGCGACGTCGGTCGACGTTCCGCCCATGTCAAAACTGATCGCCTGCGTAATCCCGGCAAGTTGTGCCGCGTGCGCAGCGCCGATCACTCCTCCGGCTGGACCGGACAGAATTGTTCGCACCGGCTCCCGCGCCGCCTGCTCTGCCGAAATGATTCCGCCATTCGATTGCATGATGCGCACGCGCGGAGCGGCAGTTTGTCGCGCACTTCCATCTGGAAGCTTCTCCCGCATTTGGCTATCCGACAGTTCGGCCATTCGTGCGGTAGTGTCGCGAAGATACCCGCTCATCACCGGCGCGAGATAGGCATTGATCACGGTTGTTGAGGTCCGCTCATATTCGCGCAATTCGGGAAGAATTTCGTACGAGACGGATACCGCGTAACCTGCGGCTCTGAGCGCCGCCGCTATCTGCTTTTCATGACGTGCATTGCGAAAGGAGACAAGAAAGCAGACTGCGACGGAATCGGGTCGCGCCTTTATGACGGCGCGCACAACACGCCTGATCTCCGCAGTGCTTAGCGCTCGAACGACAGACCCGTCCGCAGCTAATCTTTCTTTCGCTCCGATTCTCCGCGCTGCAGGAATCAGTGGCTCCGCTTTTTGTACGAACAGATCGTATAGCGTTGGGCGCGCCTGACGTCCGATTTCCAGCACATCCTCAAAGCCGGCTGTAGTCACCAACACCACGCGCCCGCCGCGCCTCTCGAGCAGCGCATTCGTGCCGACGGTAGTTCCGCAAACCAGATCGAAGTCGATACTACGATCAGTTAATTTTGCGATAGCGAGTTTCACTGCTTCGGCAATGGCTTTCGCAGGCCGATCGGGACGTGAAGCAACCTTGAGAATTTGCAACTTACCGTCACGCACGAACACGCAATCGGTGAACGTGCCTCCGCTATCGATGGCGATGCGCATGAGCCGCTGATTCTACCTCACCCGCCAAACATTCCCACGGAAGATACGCTCCAGTGGGCCGGGTTTCGGTTGAATTTCACTGGCAAAAGCTTGCTGAGATGAAAGATCTAGAAGTTGGAGGGAGTTAAACCCAGGTTCATACCCTGCCTGCGGCAGGCAGCCCCAACGGCGAAGCTGGGCGCCCTACTTAAGAAGAATGGAAGAGGTCTCTTACGCCAAAGTTAGCGCAGGATCGGCGTTGAGCGATGCATCCGCAAATTCGCCGGCGCGGAAATGCGGATAGGCCGCCGCCGCAATCATCGCGGCGTTATCGGTCGATAGCGCGCGGCTGGGAAAAAACAAAGCGATGCCCGCTTTCCCAGCGCGCTCCTCAAAAACAGTACGCAGATGGCTGTTCGCGGCCACTCCACCGGACACCAGTATCGATTCAGCCGCCATGTGTTCCGCTGCAGCCATGGTGCGGTCGACCAGATCGCGGACCACCGCGTTCTGGAATTCGCGGACCAGTGCGAGAGTTTGGGCGTTGCACAACGGCAGCAACTGCGCGAACGATTTCTCGCCGCGCCGGATGGCCTCTTCGCGCTGGCGAATCTCCTCGGAATATTCCGGATGCTCGCGCAGATGGTACAGCACCGCCGTTTTTAAGCCACTGAAACTGAAGTCCAGCGCATTGCCCTTCATTCGCGTCGGTCCAAAACGCACTGGGGGAGGCGTGCCGTTGCCCGCCGCAGCCAGCCGATCCAAAATCGGTCCGCCCGGATAGCCCAGCGCCAACAGCTTCGCGACCTTGTCGTACGCTTCGCCGGCGGCGTCGTCGCGCGTCTGGCCAATTTTCCGGTAGCGCAGAAGACCGCTTGCGTCTGCCGACTGCTCGTCCTTTGGCGTAACTTCATAGAGAACCGTGTGCCCGCCGGAGACAATCAGACAGACCGCGGGCAACTTTGCGATCCTGCCGGCACGATGAGCCTCCAAAAACACCGCGTGCACATGTCCTTCCAGGTGATTCACCGGAATCAGCGGCTTGCCAAGTGCCGCCGCGAGAGTTTTTCCGTAGGTGATGCCCACGAGCAGCGCGCCGACCAAACCCGGCCCATGCGTCACGGCGATGGCGTCCAAATCGGCCAGCTTCAGATGCGCCTGCTCCATCGCTTCGCGCACCACGGGAACAATTTGTCTCAGATGCTCGCGCGAGGCCAGCTCCGGCACGACGCCGCCATATTTCTGGTGCACGTCAATTTGCGACGCCACCACGCCAGATAAAATCTCCCGGCCATCGGAAACTACAGCCGCCGCCGTCTCGTCGCAGGAAGATTCAATGCCAAGTATTTTTACGCTCATCGATTGCTCGATTGGGTTTCCGCCATCAGCTTTCGAATAACCTGTTCCATCATGCTATCACGCGTATTTCCGTGTTGCCGTCGTCAACCACGATCTGCAGGCGCTGGCATTAAACGGATGCAAACTATCAACCTCGTCCCCGAAAACCAGTTTAGTAATCGGTTTTCTACAGTGACGCGCCGATTGACAAATCCTCCAGCGTGCGGCTACTGTCGAAACTCGATGACTCAAAACTTTTCCTGCCGCACGACGCAACCTTCATGAGCAACCAATCTTCGCGCACTTCGGAAGAATCGCGCACTCCGTCCAAACATCAGCGAGTTCGCAAGGCGGTGCTTCCCGCGGCGGGATTGGGGACGCGTTTCCTCCCCGCCACCAAAGCGCAGCCAAAAGAAATGTTGAATGTGGTCGACAAGCCGCAAATTCAATACGTCGTTGAGGAATGCGTTGTCGCAGGGATTGAGCACATCATCATCGTTACCGGCAGAGGCAAAAGTTCCATCGAAGATCACTTCGATCGCGCGCCGGTGCTGGAACATTTTCTGGAAGAGCGCGGCAAAAAAGAGCAGGCCGCCATGATTCGCCGCATCAGCGACATGGTACAGGTGAGTTACACGCGCCAGAAAGAGCCGCTCGGGCTCGGCCACGCCGTAATGATTGCGCGCGATCTCGTCGGCGACGAACCCTTCGCCGTGCTCCTTGGCGATGTGCTTATCCCCGGTGAAAATCCCGCCACCAAACAATTGATTGACGTGTACGAAGCGACCGGCGTCGGCGCCATTGCCGTAGAAGAAGTTCCCAAAGATCGCACGCATCTGTACGGAATCGTCGCGGGAGAGCCAGCGCCGCAGCCGCCTTTCGGCGCGCGCTTGCTGCGCATCAAAGACCTGGTCGAGAAACCCAAGCCGGAAAACGCCCCGTCGAATCTGGCCATCACCGGCCGTTACGTCCTGCCCCCAGCGATTTTCGATTGCCTCGCGCGCACAAAGCCCGGGGCCGGGAATGAAATACAACTCACAGACGGCATGCGCATCCTCGCGCAGGAGCAAGGCCTGTGGGCTTACCTTTACGACGGTATTTCCTACGATGCGGGCGATAAGCTGGGATTTTTGAAAGCTACAGTGGAGCTTGCGCTGCAAAACAAAGAGTTAGGCAGCGACTTCCGCGAGTATTTGAAGACTCTGGAGTTGTGATGAAGTTGTAGTTGCGACCAGGCAGAAGCCGTAACATAAAAACTACTTCTTCTTTTCGCTTTTTATGTCTTTGGACTCCTTGGACGAAGACTCTTTCGCCCCACTATCTTTTCCGCCGGAGTCCTTCGAGCCGGAATCTTTCGAGCTGGATTCCTTGACTCCGGAATCTTTCCCGTCCTTCGAATCGCTCGATCCCGATTCCGTTTTCTTGCCGTCGCCGCCGGCGGCAGGCTTGGCCGCGTAATCGTTCACGTACCATCCCGAGCCCTTAAATTTAATCGCCGGGGCGGTAATTACCGATTCTACTTTCCCGCCGCAGTGCGGGCATTTTTTCAAATGGGCTCCGGAAACAGGTTCAATCTTATCGGTGTGCCGCTCGCACTTCAGGCACTTGTACTCATACAACGGCACAGAGGGTCCTCCTAAATTATTCTCACTCAGGAAAGTTCAGATTGTATCATGCGCCACCATGCGCTCCTCGGAGCGCGTGCTAGACTCAGAACCATGCACGGCAAAACCCCTGACGAATCTTCCGACCTGGAATCCTTGCCGTCGGAACTGCACGAAACGGCCGATGGGACCGCGATAACCGCCGGATGCCTATATCTTGTCGGCACGCCCATCGGCAATCTGGAAGACATCACTCTCCGCGGGTTGCGAATTCTGCGCGAAGTGGATCAGATCGCCTGCGAAGACACGCGCCACACCTCGACACTGCTCAATCATTACAACATCAAAAAGCCGCTCATCAGCTATCACGAACATAACGAAATGACGCGCGCCGCGGAATTGGTCGTGGCGCTGGAGCAAGGCGCGAAAATTGCTCTGGTGTCGGATGCCGGAATGCCGCTGGTTTCCGACCCCGGCCACCGACTGGTGGCGATGTGTTTGCGCCATCACATCGCAGTCGTTCCTATTCCCGGGCCGTCCGCGCTGCTCGCGGCACTTTCCGCTTCCGGATTGCCCAACGAGGAATTTCTGTTCGTGGGATTTCTTCCTTCCCGGAGCGGCGAACGACGACGCGCCCTGGAACGCCTGCGTATCGAAGACCGCACGATTATTTTTTACGAAGCGCCTCACCGCCTGCAGGAGTCCGTCACCGACGCGATGGAAATTCTCGGCGACCGCTCCGCGTGCATCGCGCGCGAAGTCACGAAACTGCACGAGGAATTTCGGCGCGGCAAACTTTCCGACCTGGCGGCCTCGTTGGCGGAACGCCCGGCCCGCGGGGAAATTACGTTGTTGATCGGCCCGGAAGACGCTTCCGAATCCCGCGCTTACGTGGACTCCACGCAAAGCTTGTCCGACCGCGTGGAAGAATTAATTCGGCAAGCGAAGCTGGATCGTAAGGAAGCGCTGAAGCTGGCGGCGAAAGAGAGAGGATTGACGCGCCGGGCGGCCTACGATCAGCTCCTGGATGCGCGCGGAAAAACCGAGAATTAATTAAGCGGCGGATTCCGAACGAAAGACGCGCCGAAAACGCGGACCGATAAAGTGCACGCCGATAACTCGCTCGCCATCGGCTTTATATTTTCCGACATGCACGACCCTGCCGCGGGTTGAAAAATCGGCTTCGTCGTGACGCCTGCCAAATTGTGTAAACGGAATTTCAATCTCGAGGTCGCAACCAAGCGGCACATCGAAGCGCGTAACGAAGGCCGCACCGTTACGGCACAAATTTTCGCTCGCCGTATCTTCCTGAAAAATCATCCCTCGGGTGTCGCGGCCGCTGACCTTTAGCGGCAAGCGCACGGCGATCCTACGTTCCGAGCGTTGCTTCGAGCTGGACAGACTGAGCTGGACCATGGGCTGGGTCCTCCCCCGCTGCTGCCGATCGGCTTGCAAAAAATTGCTCGACACTGTCGAGAACTTCCGCCGGCGTTCGAGCTGCATGCACAACGCGACGAAGTTCGCTGCCATTCCCCACACCATGTGTGAACCAGCATGCGAACTGCTTCATTTTGCCCACGCCATCCGGTAAATTCGCAGCGGTAATCTGCCGGTAGTATCCGGAAAGTAACTGGTGGCGTTCTTCGTCAGTTGGCAGTTCGTAACTACCCGTCGCCGCGTACTGCTGCATCTGCGAAAAAATCCACGGATTCGTAGCCGCCGCGCGTCCGATCATCACCGCATCGCAACGGGTCTGGCGCACCATGCGCTCCGCATCTTCGGGCGTGTTGATGTCTCCGTTTCCGATCACCGGAATTTTCACCGCGTTTTTTACTGACGCGATCAAATTCCAATCGGCGCTTCCGCTATAGCCTTGCGCGCGTGTTCGCGGATGCACGGCGATGCCTTCCACTCCGGCGTTCTCCGCCATTTTCGCCACGTCCACCGCCACGATGGAATTCTCGTCCCAGCCGGCGCGCAATTTAATGGTGAGAGGGATTCTTACCGCTGCGCGCACTGCGTCGAAAATTTCGCGCAACAAAGAAAGATCGCGCAGCAATCCTGACCCGCCGCACTTCACCACCTTCTTCGCGGGACAGCCCAAATTAATGTCTACCGCGTCGTAGCCCAGGTCCTCCACCATCTTCGCGGCGCGCGCCATGACCCCGGCATTCGCGCCGAAAAGCTGCGCGGTGATGGGATGCTCGTCCTCCTGAAAATATAAGTAGCGAAGTGTTTTTGCCGCGCTGCGAGTGATCCCTTCCGATGACGTAAATTCAGTCATCAGAAGTCCGCAGCCGCCCAGCCCGCGAATCACGCGCCGGAACAACGTGTCCGTCACGCCCGCCATGGGCGCCAGCACGGCCGCAGGCTTGATGACCAGATCGCGAATTTGGAAAGAAGCGGGTAGCATTGAATTACTTACCTTCTCACTTACATTCTTCCGACATGGTGGGTTCTTGTTTCAGGAATTCTTCCAGACGCAAAAATTTTCGTCCCAGAGCGCTGCTGTATGCGGACCATTGGTCCTCGCCCGCCCCGCTCGCCAGCGCGGCACGTACCGCAGCCATTTTTGAATCCAGATCGTCCATGTAATGAAAGACCATGGCTTCGCGAATCATCGGCAATTTCGGCGAGCCAAACTCGTATTGCCCGTGATGGCTGATCAGCAAATGCTGCACCACGGTTTTCAGCGGGGCGGGAAATCCCGCGATCGCGTCGATCGCTCGCGAGACGGTTTCCAGTTCCATAACGATATGGCCAAGAAGCTGGCCCTCGGTGGTGTATCCAATCGCGCGCTCATAGCAGAGTTCGTCGAGCTTGCCGACGTCATGCAACATCGCAGCGGTCAGCAACAGATCCAGATCCAGCTCGGCGTAGTGGGACGCCAATTGCTGCGCCAGTCCGCACAAGCCGACGACGTGCTCCAGCAAACCGCCAATGTAGGCGTGATGCATGACCTTGGCTGCGGGAGCGCGTTTATAGCGCGTGGCGATCTTTGGATCGGTGATGATTCCGGTGACCAGCGTCTTCAACCACGGGTTGCGCACGGATTGCGCAAACTCTCCTAGCCGCAGGTATAACTTCTCAACGTCTTCCTTGGTATGCGGTAAAAAATCGACGAGGTCGATTTCTTCCGGCTTGGCGCGCCGCACCTGCTGCAACGCCAGTTGCGGCTTGTTGCGATAAATTTCGACGCGTGCCTGGACTTTTACGAAATCGTCGCGATTGATGTCCTTCGCGATGGCCTCAAACAAATCCCACATGCGCGCTTCAATCGTTCCGCTGCGATCGCCAAGCTCCAGGCGCAGATAGGACTTGCCGTCGCGGGTATTGCGAACCTCTTTTTCATGCACCAAAAAAAACGTAGTGATGATCTGGTCCGCACCGAGGTCGGTAACGAATGGCGTTTTCATAGTCCAGTTGCCGGTTTCTTCCCGAACAGCACGTACTTCTTGTGAGCTTTCTTGCCCTTCTTCGATGCTTCGGGGGTCGCGCTCACTTCCTGAATTTCGGAGTTACCGCCGCCGGCGATATCCTGAAATCCTGGCTTGATGACCACATAGCTTTGTTCCCGCAAAGTTTTCACGTATTCGCGCATTGCCGGTTCCATGCGGGCGCTGTAGAGTTTCTCGGTAATTTCATTCTCGACCTTGGCGAGCGACTGTTCACCTTCATCGTAATGTTCCAGCACCTGCAGGATCAGAAATCCCTGCTTGGTTTCCATCACGCCAGTCACTTCGGTCTTTTTCATCTTGAAAACCACATCTTCAAGTTCCTTGGACAATTCGCCGCGTTTATAAACGCCCAGATATCCGCCCTGCTTCGCGGTGCTGCCATCGGAGAAGCGCTTAGCCATTTCGCCAAAATCTTCGCCGTCCTTGATGCGCTTCAGGGTCGTCTCGGCTTTCTTCTTTAGATCGGGAATCTCTTCCGGCTTCTTCCCTTCCGAGTTGACTTCGATGGAACGGAGCGCAACCTGCTCTGGCCGGACAAATTCCGCTTTATGTTCGTTGTAATACTTTTCGATGTCCTCTCTGCCGATGGAGATGTGCGAACCGACCTCACTGCTGATCACGCGCTGCGTCAGGAGTCCATTGCGAATCGTATTCTTGAAGTCTTCCCAGTTCAGTCCTTGCGAGGACACCGCTTTTTCCAAATCTTCCATGCTCGTTAAGTTGTTCTGAATACGAATCTGGTCGAGGCGTTTGATGACGTCGGCCTCCACGCTTACGCCCATGTCCTTGCCGCGCTGCACCAGCAACGACTGGTCGATCAAATCCCGCAAAGTATTTTTCTGCCGGTCTTCGATGGCAATCTGCAATTGCTCCGGAGTGCAATGCCCCTGGCAATCCTGCTTGGCGTCTTCCGCCGCAGTTGCCTTGGCTTTTTCGTATTCCGACTGGGTGATAATTTCGTTGTTAACGCGCGCGATGATTTCTTCGACGACTTTTCCCGACTCGGGATCGATCTTTTTTGCCGGGGCCGGTGTGCGCTTGATTTGCGGCGTAGCAGCTGGTTTCTTCGCTGGAGCGGGCGTGTCTGCCGGCCGCGCCATTCCAGGCTTCTCCAGCACTGGCTCGTCGGATTTATTTTGCGTAGCGGGTGGCTTCGGCTGCGGCGTGTCCGCCGGGCTATTCTGGGCCGTGAGCGGCAATACGCTACACGACGCTACAAATAAAAATGCAAGTAGTTTACGCATCAATACCTCACCTCAGTTTAGCCTTGCCCTTGAAGGCCGAGCAATACGTTTCTCAATGTTGCGGGAACCGATTCGCCGCGCGTCAGCTCCATCCACAGTACGCCGCTGGGGTCGAGCTTGATGCCCTTGCGCGACCGCACCACGCTGACCAGCGTTGCCGGATCGAGCGTGGTTTCGGCATGAAAGCGAATTGCGATGCGGCTTCCCTGACGTTCGACCGACGAAATCCGCAGACGCTCGCACATCGATTTGAGGGTGGCGTACTCCAAAAGGTTTTCTACCGATTGCGGCGGCTTGCCAAAACGATCTTCCAATTCCTTGCGAACGTCTTGCCTTTCCGCTTCGGTTGCAATCGACGAGACACGTTTGTACGTGCGCAAACGAAGATTTTCGCTGGGAATGTACTCCTGCGGAATGCGCACATCGAAACCCAGGTTCAGTGTTGTGCGCAATTCCGGTGCGGCGTCTTCGCCCTTTAATTTTGAGACCGCGCGTTCCAGCATCTGGCAGTACAAATCGAATCCGATAGCTTCAATGTGCCCGTGCTGCTGCCGGCCCAGCATGTTTCCCGCACCGCGCAACTCCAGATCCAGCGCGGCGATGCGAAATCCGGCGCCTAGTTCGCTAAATTCTTTCATCGCCGCCAGTCGCTTCCGCGCGATGTCGGACAGCACTTCTTCCGGCGGCACCAGAAGATAGGCATACGCGCGCTGGCTGGAGCGACCGACACGGCCGCGCAATTGATAGAGTTCGGCTAGGCCCAGACGATCGGCGCGATTAATCAAAATTGTGTTGGCGCGCGGAATATCCAGACCGTTCTCAACGATCGTCGTGGCTACGAGCACATCCGCTTCGTCGCGGATGAACTTCAACATCACCTTTTCAAGTTCCTTTTCACCCATCTGGCCGTGGGCCACGACCACGCGAGCCTTGGGCACCAGTTTTCCGACCAGCGCAGCCAATGAATAGATCGATTCCACGCGGTTATGAATGAAATAAACCTGCCCTTCGCGAGCCAGTTCTGTCTCAATTGCTCGCTGCACCAATTCTTCCTGAAACGGGGCGACCACCGTTTGGATTGCCAGCCGGTCGCGCGGCGGGGTTTCGATCAGCGACATGTCCCGCAAGCCGACCAAGGACATATGCAGCGTTCGTGGAATGGGTGTCGCCGAAAGAGCCAGCGCGTCCACATTCTTGCTCATCTCTTTCAGCCGTTCTTTGTGCGCCACGCCAAATCTTTGCTCTTCGTCGACAACGAGCAAACCCAGTTCCTGAAATTTCACGTCCTTCGATAGAAGCCGGTGCGTTCCGATCACGATGTCGACCTTACCCGCTTCCAGGTCGACGAGCGTGGCCTTTTGCTCCGCAGCGCTGCGGAATCGGCTGAGCATTTCGATGCGCACGGGAAACGCCGCAAAACGGTGCTTGAACGTTTCAAAATGCTGAAACGCCAGAACGGTGGTCGGCGCGAGCACCGCCACCTGCTTGCTGTCAGCCACAGTTTTGAATGCCGCGCGCATAGCAACTTCGGTTTTCCCGTAGCCCACGTCGCCACACAACAAACGGTCCATCGGCGCGGCGCGTTCCATATCGCTTTTAATGTCGGTGAGTGCGGTGTTCTGGTCCGGGGTCTCTTCGAATTCGAAAGCGTCTTCAAATTCGTGCTGGAAATTTCCATCCGGCGAAAACGCGAAACCGGGCGCGGTCTTGCGCTCGGCATACAACGCCAGAAGCTGATCGGCCATGTCTTCAACGGATTTACGCGCGCGCGTCTTCCGGCTGGTCCACGATGTGCCGCCCAATTTGTCGAGCGGTGGGTGATCGCCTTCGACGATGCGATAGTTCTGCACCAGGTCCATACGTTCCAGCGGAACGTACAACCGCGCCTCGTCGGCATACTTCAGCAGCATGAATTCGCCGCGCCGGCCGTCGGACTCAATCAGTCGCAATCCGTCGAATTGGCCAATGCCATGATCAATGTGGACGACAAAATCCCCGGGCTTCAGCTCCGCAAAATCGCTGAAAAATCCGGAGGTTCTGATTTTCCGGCTGGGACGTTCAACCGAAGGAGTGACGTCGAACAAGTCGGCGTTGCCAAACAGCGTCAGCCTCGAATCGGGGAAGGTGACGCCTTCAGAAAATGGCGCGCGAATCACTAATAGAGTGGCGGATTCCTGCGCGGCTTCCGCCGTGAATCCCGCCGCCGCATCCTCCGATTCGCCGAGAACATAGGGCACTTCATATTCTCTGGATACGTCCGCGAGGCGTTCGAGTTCGCCGATACTCGCGGCAGTCAGAAACACGGTGCCGCCGGCGGCGAGCTGGGATTTTACTTCCGACATGCACGCCACTACGTCACCGTGAAAGCGCGCGCTGGGCCGCGAGGAAAGTTCAACGCGGGGAAACGTTTCGGCGCTCAGGCCCAACTGCTCCAGCATTACCTGTGAGGTCTTTTCCAGCGCTTTTGCGAATTGCTCTTCGGACCAGAAGAAATCTTCCACTTCTGGCGCATTGGCCTGGGCGTGGCGATCGTAGTTTTCCTTGGCCGCGGCAAGATGTTTTGCGGCCGCATTCTGCAATTCTTGCGGTTCATCCAGAAACACCAGCGGCCGCAGTGAACTTTCTGACAACTCGAACAGCGAACTCTGCTTGGCCTGGCCTGCCGGACCAAAAACCGAATGCGTCTCCCAAGGCGCATCGTTGTTACCTTCCAGTACGCTGGCTTCAAACACTCCAGCAGCCGGTACCGCCCATTCCGTCAGCGGCAATAAGGTTGTGCGCACTACCGGCGCAATCGAGCGCTGCGTGCGCGCGTCGAATTCGCGCACGGATTCAACCGTTTCACCGAGCAGTTCAATACGCACCGGTCGTTGCGCTTCCGGAGAAAAAAAGTCCACGATGCCACCGCGAACCGCGAATTGCCCGGGCAGTTCCACCATCTCCGTGCGCGTATAGCCCACGCTGGCAAGATGGCCGATCAATTCCTGGTGCGGAACCTCCGCGTCTTTGCTCAGCGTGCGCGCCAGCGATAAGTACAGATAGGGATCGTTATAACGCCATAACGCTGCGGCGACCGGCGCGACCACCAATGATATTTGCCCGTCGGCAAGCCGGAACAAGGTTGCCGCGCGCCGCTCCAAAATGTCGGGATGGGGGCTTTGCGATTCCCACGGCAGAGTATCGAACGCGGGAAGCGTTGCCACGCCGCCGCCAGTTTTGCCGGGAAAAATGCTGGCGAAGAAACGTACCGTTTCCGCGAGCGCTTCGGCGCGGCGATTGGAGGTGGTCACAAAAAAAGCCGGTCGCCTGAGCTCGTGCGTCAGGTACGCGGCGATCAATGCTTTAGCAACATCATGCAAGCCCGAAAACGCAAATCCGTTCGCGCCTGTGCGCAAGGCTGCCAACCCGCGTTCCATCGCAGGATGGCGGAGCACGGCGTCCAATCGTTCGCGGACTGCGGGAAGTATCATTGGGTATTGGTTAGGATTCCGCAGGAGCAACGGCGGGCACACTGCGAATTTTCTGCAGGATCGCGGTCGTCGAATAATCCGTGACCACCGGAATGGAGATGACGCGTCCACCAGCGTTCTCCACTTCCTCGCGCCCAACGATCTGATCGCCCGCCCAGTCGCCGCCTTTCACCAGCACATCGGGCAGCAATTTTGCGATGACTTCGCGCGGTGTGGGCTCGTCAAAAATAATTACTGCATCAACGCTCGCAAACGCGGCAAGAATTTCCGCGCGCTCCCGCTCAGGTACCACTGGCCGCCCGGCACCTTTCAATTGACGCACGCTGGCATCACTGTTCACGCCGACGATCAATGCGTCACCCAAAGCACGCGCCATTTCCAGCGTCTGCACATGGCCGGGATGCAGCAAGTCGAAGCACCCGTTGGTAAAGACCACGCGTCCTTGGCGGTTGCCGCGGCCAAACCGCTGGACTGCTTCCTCTAAAGAAAGTATCGCCGCACTCAAAAAATCACCTGGCAAGCTCTCATTAAGATTTTGGCTTCAGAATCTATTTTATCATGCGGCGCACGTCTCCGATGGGAAACGGTCAAGCCATGGTGGTGGTGATAGGTGCTATACTTCTCTATGGTTTTTGCCGGAGATTATCCCCATCACTCAGGCTCGACAAAACCCGCCAAACGACTTGTGCACCGTGACGAATTTGAGGCATGCGATGAGATCGAATAATGGCTGAGATAGCTATCGTCGGCGGCGGGCCTTCCGGGGCAATGTGCGGGGAGCAGCTCGCGCTGGCGGGAAATAAGGTTACGATTTTTGATGAGCATCTGGCGTGGGAAAAGCCCTGCGGCGGGGGATTAACTCACAAAGCCGTCGAGTGTTTCCCTTTCCTGCTCGACAATCCCTATCCCAAAAAACTGGTCCGCGAAATTAAGCTCATCAGCAGCGACGAGCATCACGCTTCGCTGGAAATGACCCACCCGATCGTCATTTATTCGCGCACCGTTCTGAACGGCATGTTACTGGACCGTGCGAAAGCCGCGGGATGCACCGTGCAACGCTCGCACGTCATCAATGTCGATACCACCACGACCAAGCCGCGCTATTGTGTCGAAGGCGAATGGCAAAGCGCCGACTTCCTTGTTTTGGCAGCAGGTGCGAGGAATCAACTGGTGCCGGAAACACGCGCGTTGCAGCGCGACGAACTGGAAATGACGCAAGGCTATTTTGTCCCGCAGACTGCCGACGCCATCACCATCAAATTCCTGCCGCACTTCGAAGGCTATATCTGGTCGTTTCCGCGTTGCGATCATTTATCGGTTGGAATTTGCGGCAGCATGGAGACGCATACCAGCCCGCAATTGCGCGAGCATCTGAATACCTTTGTCGCAAAACATAAAATTCCCACGCAAGGCGCAAAATTTTACAGCCATGTGCTGCCATCTCCGCAGGAGCGCACGCTGTCTAAGCGTACGGTGCTGGGCAAGAACTGGGCATTGATTGGCGATGCCGCCGCGTGGGTCGATCCGCTTACCGGGGAAGGCCTTTTTTATGCCATTCGATCCGGCGAATTACTGGGCCGTTCGCTCGCCGAAGGTTGTCCTGAAAAATATCCCGCGTGGGTCCGCGCATCATTTTCCGCCGAACTGGAATTCGCATCGCGCATCGTGCGGCGTTTTTATCGCGGGTCGTTCTTAGGCAGCGCGGTTACAACGCGAATGGTGCAATTCATGCGGCGTAGTCCGGTGTTTCGCCAACTGGTGGGGGACCTTTTCAGCGGCGCGCAGGATTACACCAGCCTGAAACGTCGAGTCTGGGGTCACCTGGGCATTACGGTAAGCGAATTCATTTCCAGCGTGCTCAACATCGATCAACCGATGGCCGTTCCCGCCACCCGAGGCGAAAGCGGCGCCGATTGATCCTCGCGCGACACGATAATTTCGTGTCCGTATAGTCATTCGCAATGTCAGGGCATCTAACCACCAGTGCCTGCGACGGCACCGCACCTATGCCCACGGAAAAAGACTCCAACTCAGCTTCAGCTTCCAAAACTAAAAAGCGTAAGAACGCGTGGAAAAATCTTCCCGACGTATGGGCACTGATCAAACCACGACGCGGAATCCTGGCCGCGGGTCTCGCTTTGATGGCGGTCAATCGCATCAGTGGATTGGTTCTGCCGGCATCCACGAAATATCTGGTCGACGATGTCATCGGCAAACGCCACATTCATCTGTTGACGCCGATCGTGCTGGCGGTGCTGGCTGCCACCATCATTCAGGGTCTTACCTCTTTCACGCTGACGCAATTGCTCTCGAAATCAGCTCAGAAAATGATCGCCGATTTGCGCCGCCAGGTGCAGGCGCATATCGGAAGGCTTTCGGTGGCTTTTTACGACGCCAACAAAACCGGCGTGCTGGTTTCGCGCATCATGAGCGACGTGGAAGGCGTGCGCAATCTTATCGGCACCGGCCTGGTTGAATTTGTTGGTGGTCTGATGACCGGCGTGTTGGCCTTGTTCGTTCTGTTGCGCATCAGCGTCACGATGACGGTGATCGCTTTCACCGTTCTTCTGGTTTTCGGTATTGGTCTGAACAAAGCGTTTGCCACCATCCGGCCGATATTCCGCGCGCGCCCGAAAATTACCGCTGAAGTTACCGGGCGGTTGACGGAATCGCTGGGCGGCGTGCGGGTGGTGAAGGGGTATCACGCCGAAGCGCGTGAAGAAAAAATCTTTTCCGGCGGCGTGCAGCGACTGCTCGACAACGTACTGAAGACTTTGACGGCCACGTCCATCATGAGCCTGTCCGCAGCGGCGCTGATGGGATTGGTCAGCGCGATGGTGATGTTCATGGGCGCCCGGCAAATTCTTGCAGGCACGATGACCCTGGGCACTTTTCTTACTTACACGATTTTCCTTGGCTTGCTGGTGGCCCCGGTGTTCCAGATCGTAGCCATCGGCACGCAGATCACCGAAGCTATCACCGGGCTTGAACGCACGCGCGAGATTTTGAATGAAAAAGTGGAAGACGAAGCGCCGGGCCGTGTGGTCACGCTGCCTCGCGTTGCAGGACAGGTGGAAATGCGCGATGTCAGTTTCGCCTACGACACGCGCAAAGAAGTTCTTCACGACATTAATTTTGCCGCGGAACCGGGCACGGTTACCGCTCTCGTCGGCCCATCCGGCGCCGGGAAATCCACGATCATTGGGCTGATCGCGGCGTTTTACGTGCCTGCCGCCGGAAGCGTGACCGTCGACGGCATCGATCTTTCCACAGTCAAATTAGAATCCTATCGCACGCAGTTAGGCGTGGTGCTGCAGGAGACTTTTCTTTTTGACGGTACCATCCGCGAAAACGTGGCGTTTGGACGGCCGGAGGCGCCGGAGGCGGAAATTCTTGCCGCGTGCCGTATCGCGCGCGTAGATGAGTTTGCGGAATCGTTCGAAAATCGCTACGACACCATCGTCGGAGAGCGTGGCGTAAAACTTTCCGGCGGGCAGAAGCAGCGCGTGTCGATTGCGCGCGCCATTCTGGCTGATCCGCGCATTCTGATTCTCGACGAAGCCACGTCCAGCCTGGACTCCGAATCGGAAGCGCTGATTCAGGAAGGGCTGCGTTACCTGATGCGCGGGCGCACTACCTTTGTGATTGCGCATCGACTTTCGACCATCCGGCGTGCGGATCAGATTCTCGTCGTGGAAGCAGGGCGGATTATTGAGCGCGGGACGCATGCCACTTTGTATGCTGCGGGCGGGCGTTATTACGACCTCTACACCAAGCAGCATTCCGTGGAAGCAAATTTGTTTTTGGCTCCGGGCGAAGGTGGGTTGGAACTTGAGGATGCCGAATTCGCATCCGGTTCCAATGGCCGCGGCGATTCGGCGATACCGGACGCGATTCGCCTGATTCGTGAACGCAACAACGCGTAGTTCTGAACGTTAAACTCAACACAAATGACACGGGTGGCAGTTCGCGTCGTGGTGATGCCTTTGTGTCGTGGTTAAAAAGAATGCTAATCAGGCCGTTGGTCGGCGCGCGATGGGTTTTCTGGCCGCGGTCAGCGGTAATAGCGTAGCCATCTTGCGGATCATGGCCAGCACCAGCCGCTTATCGCCATCCGAAAGCGTGGTGCTGTAGCGTTTGATTTCCGCCAGGAAGCGAATCTCGTCCTGCGAGAGTTCGCCCAGCATCTTCTGCGTCTCTTTATCGCGGGGTGTTTCCGTGCCGGGGAAAAAGTCCGCCAGCGAGATATCCATGGCTTCCGCAATCTTCGCCAGGGTTTCGAGCGAGGGGACGGTGTGGCCGTTCTCCACCCGCGAAAGATAGCAGCGCAGTAAGCCGGTGCGCCGCTCGATGTCGCCCTGCGACAGGCCACGCTGGCTGCGATAGGTTTTGATCACTTCTCCGATATTTACCCGGGGCTTTTCTTTAGGCACGTTATCTCTCCAGTAGATGGGGTAGCTTAGTCGCTAACACCGGGTGGTGACAAGGGGGGACTTCTACGTAGTGGTTCCAATGCGACAACAGCAGCTAGTTGGAGCAAACGTACTGAAGTAAGCAACAACAGACGATGAGAAACGCGCGGCGAAATTCGATTCGATCATAACGGCGGAAAAAAACCGGGACGCATACGCGTCCCCTTTTTACGCAAAGGATGGAAATTATTCTTAGCTACCTACCGTTGTAGCTACTGTTGGTCGCGGTTTTCGTCCCGGCGTTCCGTGGCGGTAACCGTTACGGGCTGCTCTAAGCGAAACTCCAGCAACGTCTCGCTGGGCACTCGTACCTCGTGTCCCCGTGTAAAGACCTGCACTCCCGCACCTGCCGCAGAACCGACGCCGGCGCCAATCGCTGCGCCTGTGCCTCCGCCCGCGATGGCTCCAATGATGGCGCCCGCAACAGCTCCGCCGCCCACTTTCTTGGCGGTATCTCCGCCGCGTCCTCTGCCGCGCAAAGTGTAATCTCTGCTGACGATGTTATATTCCAGATTATCAATCACGATGCGCGTCAGTTCGAGTTGCAATTCCGCGCTACCGCTCAAATGGCCAGCTTCCTTGGCATACTCCAGGCGACCGTAAATATCGCTTCCGCGCGGCGCGACGAGCACATCGTTCACCGCTAGATCCGTCTCCAGGCTGGCGTGAAACACGTCCCCGACTTGATTGTGCTTGGAATCTACTTCATCAATCATGCGCACCAGCAGTGGCTGGCCCGCCGGAAGGGTGATCGCGGTGCCGGGAGCGGCATACACCGCACGGTAGCCACGATCGCGGGAATCTGACGGCGGCGGATCGTATTGGCCATTCTGCGGGCTATCAGCTGGCGGATACTGTGAATTGTCCGACGGCGGGTTGGATGGCGGGTATTGGTCGTTGCGCTGACGATCATCACGTTGGCGGTCATCACGTCGGCGATCGTCTGCTTGCGGCTGCGGCTCGGGCTCCGCGTTGCGAGAATTCCGGTCAAATGAGAGCGCAACAATTTTTGTGACGCGGAAAGACTGCACATCTCCATCCACCTCGAAGCGGATAATCACCTGCGTTCCGCCAAGAAACTTCCCTTGCAGCACGCGACCGTCTTTCAGTTCCAAAGTGTCCGCGGCGGCTACGGTGGAGAAAATCAACAGCAAGGCGCTGACGCCTAGTAGATGGTTAAGTTTGTTCATAAACTTTTCCTCGCAAACGCGATTTACTCAAACGCTGAGCAAGACAAACGCTGGTCCAAATGACCGCCCGGACATCCGAGGCTGATTCTAGTGTATTCGATGTTCAAGATACGCCTGGAGGTTGCGTTCTTTTGCCGCAATGCCGCTATTTTGTGACGGCGTAAAGTTGGCGCGTGATCTCCGCCATCAACGTGGCGCTGTCCTTGCGGTCAGCCAGGCCTCGCACCAGAATCACCAGAACGAAGGGGCGCGGGGTGTAAACAATGGCCGCGTCATGATGAATCTTGGTGATTTCCCCGGTCTTGTGTGCGACCGGCGTGGCCGGAGGCAACCCTGCGGGGATGCCGTCATTAAAGGTTTGGCGCTTCATGATCTCCACCATCTGGCGGGAAGCGTCGGAGTCCACGGCTTTGCCGTTGGCGATGGCCTGCAGCAAAACCAGCAGACCGTTCGCGGTGGTGGTGTTATTCAGTCCCTGTTCATATGCCTTATTGTCTTCCACGCCGCGCAGCACGTTCATTCCGTCGGCATTCAGGCGGTGAACGGTGGCGCGTATATTCTCTATTCCCAGTTTCTCGATAAGCAGATTCGTGGCGAGATTGCTGCTTGCGGTGGTCATCCACTCGCATAATTGCGAGAGAGTGCGCGTCTGTCCCTCGAACTTGTAGATATCGGCGAAAGAATCGTCCCCGGCGTCGAGAGCGTACGGCGAGCCGTCCACGATGCTATGAAATTCATTGCGCACCAGGAGCGGGTCATCCAGTTTTACTTTGCCTTCACGCACCTGGTGGAATAACTCGATCATCACCGGAATTTTCATGGTGCTAGCGGCGTGGAACTGCTCGCTCTCGTGAAAGAGCCACTCCGATTTTCCATCGAGTGTGCGGAAAGCGACGGCAACCTCGGCACCACTTTTTTGTATGGTGCTTTGGATGGAGGGGAGTGCGGCGGTGAGTCGCGCGTCCTGGGCTGTGGCCGTCAACGAAAACAGCAAACTGCAAAAACTGGACGCAAGAAACGCAAACGCAAAGCGATAGCGGTCGATTGGTTGAGTACGCTGACGCATCAAGCGGGGCTCTCTAATTTGCATCCCCGCCTGAAGCGCCGCCGGTTTCCACCGTTTGCTTCTCGATGTTGAATCCTGATACTTCGAGCACAGCGGTATCGTTTCCTAGCGCAGACGGCAGATAGCTCGCGGTGACTTCGCGCTGTTCTCCCGGCAGCAGTGAAAAATAATTGTCTTCCCAGAGAATTGGCGCGATGTCCTGCCCACCCTTGGTGTGTACTGCGCGGAGATGAACCATGAACGCGATGCCGTTTCCCATATTTTTCACCGTAACGCGGACGGTGTTTTTCCCCGCGGCGCTCTTCGCCATGGCCGTCACATCGAGTTTCACTTCCGGTAAAGTAGCCAGCCCGGTGAGATCGCCGAATTCAGATTGCGGCGTGTAAACGGTATCCAGCTTGTGCTCCCAGTCCAGTACGTCGGGTTTGGTGGAAAGCCAGTAAAAATTGTCACTCAGCAATTTCTCCGCGGCATCGTGCAGTTGCAGGCGCAGAAAATAAGTTTTGCTCAGGCCCGCCAGGTCAGCAGCTTTGGGCAGATCGATCGCGGTCGTCGCGCTGTCCGGGGCTAAATCGAGCGTGGCATCCTTGCTGGCTTTCTCCGAAGCGTTGAGATCGTAAATTTTTGCGCTGACTTTGGTGCCCTTCATCGGTATGTAAGTGCTGTTGATCACCGCGACGGAATTATTGTCGTAGGAATATTGCACGTGCACCGGCTCATTGGCCTTCTTGGTGCCAAAATAGCCGCCCGCCGGAACCATGTAGTAGTCGTACAAATGCCAGATCAAAGACGGCCACGCATTATTGAGCATCCACTGGATGACGCCCGTCGCGGTGTATTTGTTTCTGGCGTAGGCTTCGAACATCGCGCGCTGGCCATCGTAGGTAACGGCTTGCGCTTTGCGTTCGAAATCATCCAGCGATGTGGCCGTGCCGTAGCGGCGATTCAACCCGTCGGCAAAAACATTGATAGTGGTGAAGCGCTCTTTGCCCGCGTGATAATTCCACATGTCATCGATGGGCCACAAATGATCTTTGGGAATAAAGCGTTCCAGTGATTCACGCGTGGGAATCGCCGGGCCAGGACTCGTTTCGGTGTTGTAGCCGTGCGCGCCGCCGGCATTCGTGTCAGTAAGCCAATAGACGGGCGGAACGTATTCGTACGGACCGGTCATTTTCACGCCGGATTTTCCCGTCACTGTCGTGGACGTCTCGCTCGCCGAGGACACGGAAGGATTCGGCCACTCAAGGTCCTGCAAAATCCCCAGATACATTGATTCGACATCCGCGGGCGGCGGCCCGTCGCTGCCGTTCAACCACACGAAGACGCTCGGATGTTTGCGCAAAATGCGAATCTGGCTTTGCAGCGAGGCGGCTGCAATTTCGCGCTGATCTCCCTGCCAATCCTTCCAGCGTTCCCACGCATCGCAGCATGTCCAGCCGGGCATCACGAGAATGCCCAGGCGGTCGGTCTTTTCGTAAAATTCCTCGCGATCCAGGCGGCCTTCCAGGCGAATGGTATTCATGCCCATGTCGTGCACGTACGCCAAATCCGCGTCGAGCCTGCCGGGAAACCAGCGAAACAAAAGCTCCGGCGCCCACGCCGCTCCTCGAATTAGTATGTTGCGGCCGTTCACCTTGAATAGACGAAAGCCTTTCTCAGTAATCTCGGACGTGACCTCACGGATACCAAACGTTATTGAGGCGGAGTCGCTTATCTGACCAGCGACCGCGAACGATAATTTCGCGTTGTACAAATTGGGCTCGCCCATGGTGTACGGCCACCAAATGCGCGGGTGCGCCATTTTCAATGCAGCGAATTTCTCTGGCGTGAAGTGCACGGTTTTGGACTCGCCCGCCGCCAACATCACATTTTGGCTAAGTTTTATTTTGTCGATTTCCGCGCGGAGGATTCCGCGCACGGGATGGTTCGCAATGTTGTGCACGTCGGCGCTGATCGTTAACGCCGCGGATTTATAATCCGCCCCCAGTTTTGACGCCACAAAAGGATCGCGCACCGACACATCGCTGCTCTGTGTAAGGAACACTTCTTTCCAGATGCCCATGTTTTTGTCCGGCGGCGTGGGATTCCAATCGACCCAAGTAATTTCCAGGTCGTCCTTGAGCGGCGCAAAAACCTCGACCGCGAGCGAATTGGCCGCGCCGCGCTTTACATATTGTGAAATGTCGAATTCGAACGTCCGGTACGTGCCCGCGACATCTTTGGCATCGGCAACTTTTTTCCCGTTGATCCATATATTCGCGCGATAATTGATGCCGTTGAAGTGCAGCCAGTCGGTTTTCTTCCCAGCACCCGCGGACATCTTAAATTCCGTGCGGTACCACCACGAACAGCGGAAGGGACTGTCCTCGGGCATGTCCTGATTCGCGAAAAAAGTTTTGTCGGAATAGTTCATGCCCGGGAAAGACTTGAGGTTCGTTCCGTAGGTCGGATCGGGATACGTTTTGTCCGTGACCAGCACACCCACTACGGTTGCGGGAATATCGGTACGGTGCCACTTGGCAGCGTCGAAACCCACGACCGAAATTTTATCGCCGGTGGCTTTGTCATCGCACGACGATTGCACCTGCCATCCCTTGTGCAAAAACGTCTTGCCTGAGTCGTTGCGCCCCTGGTCGTGCTTAACCGGTCCTCGGATGACTGGCGTGTTTGCCTTCACTGTGCCAACTCCGTGCACACCAGCGGCGGTGTGGGCATCCAAACCATGGATCTCAGCAAGTAGAATGGCGCTGAGTGCGAGCAGGAACCATCGGCAATAACCAGGCATACGACTCCCCCACAAAACTTCGTTCATAAGAACTGCAGGCACGATTTACCCGGACACCCCGTCCGAGGCGATGCCATATTAAACCGTTTCAATAGATGTTTTTAATAGTTTTTATGAAAATAAGCACTTTGCGAACGATAAGTCGAAGGATGAAAATGGACGGTCATTATAACGATTGGTGCCGGAGATAGGAGTCGAACCTACACGGCCTTGCGACCGGAGGATTTTGAGTCCTCTGCGTCTGCCATTCCGCCACTCCGGCACATGAATATCTTAGGGCAGGTTTAGTTCGCGGGCAACTATGGTAAGTAACGTGGCGAGTGCTGGACACTTGCGCGGGCGAGGCAAGCACACGTTAGGGGTATGATGGAAGTTGGTTGCAAAAATATTTTCACGTCGAGGTTTAGCTTTTGTGTTCGATTAAACGCGCGAGGTTTACGGATAGCATGAATAAAAACGCGGCAACAGAATCGGTGCGGCAACAATTGAAGGAAGCGGCCATCGAGATAAAGCATCTAGGCGGCTGGTCCGGGTTCAAAAGCGGTGAATGGCTTTTGCACTTGACGGAGAAAACCTTTCGCAATTTTTCGGCGAGCGCTGCATCCGAAAAGTTTGCGCTGCAATTCCCCGGGCGCACGAGAGAAGAAATAGCCGAGAAGCTTATCGACTCAGCCTCCAAGAAAGCGGCTCTGGCCGGCGCGATAACCGGCGCAGCGGTTTCCGCGGACGAACTGGTCGGACTATTTACCGCCGGAGAAGGTGTGGTCGGTTTGCCGGTAAACGTAGCGATTGCCGCTACGGCCATCTGTTCGGAAGTATTTTTCACCGCGCGCATTCAATTGCAGTTGGTGGCGCGCCTAAGTGCGTTGTATGGCGCGACACTCGATCCCGATGATCCGGAAGATATTTTCGCCATCATGAATTTCGCATTCGGCGGCGGCGCGGCGGAATTGCTGAGTAAAGAGGTCGCGAAGACCGGATCGCAGCTGTCGCAGGCAGTGGTGGGACGCTTTTACGCAAAAAAGGAGTCGTTCGAAGTGCTTAAGCGCTTTGCAAAAAAGCTGGGCTACAAATTGTTGCGCCGCTCCATCGTCAACGGCGTTGTGCCCGGTGTGTCCATGTTCATGGGCGCGATGTGGAACCGGCGCACCACCAAGACCGTTGGCAGAAACGCGCTAAAGTATTTTGCCAACCGGCGCCCCGGATTGCCTAACCCGGCGCTGCAAAAAACCACGCGCTGACTGCGAACCTGATAGGACGATGCATTCCGCACCGTATGGAATTCCGGTACACTGAGTAAGGTCACGCGCATGCCCGCCACAACTCCGAAAATCGAAGCCCCCACTCGTTCCTTCCCGTGGATCAAGGGAATTCTTGCCGGCAGCCTGATCACGGTGCTCGTTATTGGAGCAGTCATCTGGATGACTACCGGCCTGGGTCTTCTTTCCTTGCTAAGGTCTTTCCGCACCGGCGGCATGCATATCACCGTGGACCAGCCTACCGTTGTGCGGCAGATTCAGAGCCTGCAGAAGCTCGAAACCGTCAGCTATACCATGGATAAAATTATCGGTGGCGCGCGGGACAATGCGTACCTGCCGAAATTCCTGGCGGGAGACCGCATTCTTCTGGTGGTTCACGGCGAAGTGGTTGCGGGGGTGAACTTGGCGGCCATTCGGCCCAACGACGTCACCGTGCAGGGTCATAACATTTCGCTGCGCTTGCCGCCGGCTGAAGTGTTCAGCACGCGCATCGATAACGCCAAAAGCCGTGTGTATTCGCGAGATACCGGACTGTTTTCGTCGCCCGACCCGAATCTCGAGAGCGAAGTGCGGCAGGAAGCGGAGCGGCAGCTGCAGCAATCCGCAGTAGTCGATGGAATTTTAAAATCGGCCGACCAGAACGCGCGCAGCACGATCTCCAGCATGTTAACGGGATTGGGTTTTACGCAGGTTGCGCTTCAGTAGCCGCCGATCGCTCTCAAGAAATCCTGCCCAGAAACAGCGCCTTTAATGTTTTGCGTCGCCGTAAGTTTTCTCTTTAGCCGCCGCACCGGTTTTCGCAAGCTTGTTGAAATCCTTTACAAATACACGCAGACCTGAGTTGGGCGTGATCTTCGAGTACCCGGCGCTTAATTGCTCCTTGTAATGGTCCAGATAAAAATCCAGCGAATCCTTCGGGTCCATATCGATCAAAATCATATCCGCATCCGCCATCGTCAGCTTGCCGAAGCGCAAGCGGTTCCCGCGATACGACATGTAGTTTCCTGCTTGTAGATATTTGATCGCCCGATTCCGTTCGCCAAATGTCAGAACGATGGTTTCGCCCTCAATGCGGATGGCCGTCACTTTGCCTTCCATGTGCGGCGCAGGAAATACCAGCGAAGGATCGAGAATGAGATTGTCGCCTTCGGACTGCACGCCGGGAAGTTTGCCATTTTTGATCAAGTCGGCAATCTCCACACCAAAAAGATTCATGAGGCCCTTCACCGGCACGTGCAGGGCTTTCACCTTTTCGGTGCGCAACAAGATTTTTCCTTCAGGTGTGGGACTGAGGGAACCGTCGGTCTCAAACGGAATCGAGGCGCCCTCATGCAGCTTCCCCTTGAACCTAATGTGTCCGTTCTCAACTGTGATAGACACGCCACTCACCGGAGTATTTGCCCGGGCAAAAACATAAGAGTTAAATATGTTGCCAAGGTCCGCAGCCGTGACTGCGATTTCCGCGGATCTTATGCGCAGCCGGAACGAATCCTTTTTATCGAACACGGGAAACTCGGCGGGCGCGACTGGTACCAGTTCGCCTTCCAACGATTTAATGTGTACGGCGGCGTTGTCGGTGAAGTGAAAGACTACGTTGCGCATTTGTGTTTGCACCAACGCGCTTCGATCGTCAGGGCGTGAGTCCGCTTGCTGAGCATGGGTATGCGGGACCGATGCGACAACCAACACCACCGACCCAGTGATTTTTAATGCCGCCGCGAACCACCAATTGCCTGAGCGCTGACCAGTTGCACTTTTCAATTTTCCGCCTCCGGAGCCGATAGTTAGACTATGCGCTGGAGTCCGCGGCGTCCAGCAGTTGGTGGAGATTACGCCAACATTTCACGCCAAAACCGATTGCATGGCGTCTGCAATATGAATCTGCTAGACTGTCGCGGCTTTGGCACACACCACACGACGCCGTTTTCTGGCCAATTCAATTTCCACTGCCCTGGGAGCCGCATGTTTTCCTGCGTTGCCATCCGCCCTGGCCGTCGGGTCCCAGCCAAGCCTGAAATTTCCTGCCACTCCGAAGGAACGCATCGCCATCGCTTCCTATCCGTTCCGCGATTTCATCGCAGGACCGAAGGGCAATCCCGCCGTTGCCAGCAAAATCGCATTTAAAGATTTTGCCGCGCACGTGGCGGAAAAATTCAATATTAAGAAGATTGAACCGTGGAGCGATCACTTCCCTTCAACAGACGAAAAGTATCTTGATGAATTCCGCACCGCGCTGGAAAAAACGGGGGGCACAATTGTAAACATCGCGGTCGATGGCGAACATAGCCCGTACGCCGCGGACAAAACAGAACGCGAGAGATCTGTCGCCTTCAGCAAACAATGGGTGGACGTAGCGGTGGCGACTGGGTCGCCGAGCATTCGCACCAGCATGGCAAAGGCCAGGGATTCAGAGCCTGACGTGGAACGGGCTGCGGATAGCCTGACGCAGGTTGTCACCTACGCGTCGAGAAACAACATCGTCGTAAATCTCGAGAACGATAACCCGGCCAGCGAAGATCCCTTTTTCATACTCAAAGTGCTCGTGAAAGTGAACAGTCCGTGGCTGCACGCGCTTCCCGACTTCGCGAACACGCTGGTTACTGGTCACGAAGAGCACGCCTATCAGGGCGTCAGCGCGATGTTTCCGCACGCATACAACATTTGTCACGTAAAGGAAATGGAAGTCAACGAGCGCGGCCAGGCTTTTCACGTGGACATGGGCAAAACGTTTGGCATGATGAGGGACGCGCACTATAAAGGTTACTGCTCGATGGAATTCGATAGCCCGGGCGATCCCTACCAAGGAACTGCGCAATTAATCGAGACGACCATGCGTTATCTCGCTTAAACATGCCGGCTATGCCCACTCACCAGATGCGGCGACCATTCTTCCGCTGATTTTCGGGGTGCTGATGATTATTCCCATCGGTGGAGCGGACATGCCTACGATCATCTCGCTGTTAAATTCCTAGGCGGGGCTTTCGGCGGCGGCGATGGGCTTTGTGCTGGACAACAAATTGCTGATCATCGCCGGAGCGTTGGATGGTGCGTCCGGTTTTATTCTTTCCGTGAACATGTCCAAGGCCATGAACCGCTCGTTTTCCAACGTGCTTTTCGGTGCGTTCGGGCAAGAGCAGGCGGCAGGGCCCGCGGGCCAGGAAACGCGCGCGGTACACAGCGCCAGCGCGGAAGAAGCGGCGGCAATACTTTCCGCGGCGAATAAAGTTGTTATCGTGCCGGGCTATGGAATGGCCGTCTCGCAGGCGCAACACAAGGTGCGGGAACTGTACGATGCGTTGACGAAGCGTGGTTTGGATGTGAGATTCGGGATTCATCCGGTTGCTGGGGCGCATGCCGGGGCACATGAACGTGCTGCTTGCGGAGGCGGATATTCCTTACGACAAGCTTTTGGATACGGACGAGACGAATGGCGATTTTCCGCAGGTGGATGTAGCGCTGGTCATTGGGGCGAATGATGTGACCATCCCGCGGCGCGCACGGATGCCAGCAGTCCTATTTATGGCATGCCCATTCTGGATGTGGATAAGGCGCGGACGGTGACGGTAATCAAGCGTGGAATGAGTGCGGGGTTCGCGGGGATTGATAATCCGCTTTATTACTTTGATAAAACGCTGATGCTGTTTGGCGATGCGAAGGCGTTTGTCGGATCCATCGTCAGGGAGATTTCCGGGGGCGGCTCGCACGGATAACGGAGCGGAGCCAAGGGTAACCAAATCAAGACCCAAGGAAGGTTCATACCCTTCAGGCCTAACTGGCACCCTGAGCGGAGGATCGGGCTGCGTTTTTTATGCGACAGCGTGACGTGGAGCTGCTACGAAGCTTTTTCCTGCGCGTAGACCAGATATTCCGAATACGGGCCTTTGAAGTCTTCTATCTTCCCGCCCTTAAAGTGCCAGATGCGCGTGGCCACTTCATCGAGAACATCTTCATCGTGCGTGACCAGCAAAACCGTCCCGTCATATTTCTGCAACGCGATATTCAGCGCGTTGATGGATTCAAGATCGAGATGGTTGGTGGGCTCGTCAAGAACCAGGAAATTAGGCTTTTGCAGCATCAGGCGGCAGAAAATCATCCGCGCGACTTCCCCACCGGATAGCGCTTTCGTCGGCTTCAACGCATCTTCGCCGCTGAACAGCATCTGTCCCAGCAAACCGCGCAATTCTTCCTGCGAAGCTTGCGGATCGAATTGCCACAGCCATTCGATGGCGGTTAAATTCGTAACCACCGAGTCACGGTGGTCCTGGGCGAAATATCCCACGGTGACTTCGTGGCCCCACTTGACGCTGCCGCCATCGATGGGAAATTCCTTTTCGGCGTCGTCGATATATTCGCCGGCGTTGCGGATCAGCGATCTCAACAAAGTGGTCTTGCCGGTGCCGTTGCGCCCGGTCAGCGCGATTTTTTCTCCGCGCGTGACGCTGGCGGTGAAGGGCTTGATGACCTTCAAGTCGTCGTACGATTTGGTCACGCTTTTAATTTCCAGCGGATGCCGGCCCGAGGCCCGCTTCATATCGAAGCGAATGTACGGGCGGGCGATGTTGGAGCGCGCAAGCTCGGTGGTCTGCAGCCGCTCAACTTCTTTCTTGCGGGAAGTCGCCTGCGCCGAGCGGGTGCCGGCGGAAAATCGCGCGATGAAATCATTCAGTTGCGCAATTTTCTTTTCGCGGTTGGCGTTATCCGTCTCAATGCGCGAGCGAATCTGCGTCTTGGCCACCACCATGTCGTCATAGCCGCCGTTGTACATGATCACCGTTTCGTAATCGATGTCGGCGGTGTGCGTGCATACGCTGTTCAAGAAATGGCGGTCGTGCGAGATCACGATCAAAACGCCTTCGTATTCAAGCAGATAATTCTGCAGCCAGTGCACGGAATCAAGGTCGAGGTTGTTGGTGGGTTCGTCAAGCAGCAGCGCTGGCGGGTTGCCGAACAGCGCCTGCGCCAGCAACACGCGAACTTTTTGACCGCCCTGCAATTCGCCCATGAGGCGCTGGTGCAGCGCATCTTCCACACCCAGACCGTCAAGGAGAATCGCGGCGTCAGCCTCCGCCGTGTAGCCCCCCTCTTCGCCTACGATGCCTTCTAGTTCGCCGAGGCGCATGCCATCTTCGTCGGTTAACGCGTCGTGCGGCTTCGAATAAAGCTTGTCGCGCTCTTCCAGAGCCGACCACAGAGGCGCGTTGCCCATAATGACGGTATCGAGCACGCGAAACTGATCGAACGCGAACTGGTCCTGGCGCAGAATTCCCAGTTTCTTGGGCCGGGTGACTGAGCCCTTTGGCGGGTCTAGCTCGCCGGTAAGGATTTTCATCAGGGTGGATTTGCCCGCGCCATTGGGACCGCTAATGGCATAGCGGCGCCCGTCCAGAAACGAGCAAGTTACGTCCTCGAACAGGATTCGAGGACCAAAGCGCATGGAAACATTGTCTACGTAGATCATTCCTCTCGATTATACCGTGTAAATCGCAATTCCCCGAATCCAGAGCCCGGATTTCTCAGGTCTTTTTTGCCGTATCTGCCTACTAATCTACGGACTTGCCCCCACATGCCCGGCAAAGCTAGACTCCGCCGGGCATGAGCACATCAACGCCGAATACTTCCACGCCAGTTCAGCCCCTACCGCAAGCATCGAGTTTGTCGGGTTTCTGGGCCTTGATCGCTACGCAATTTCAGAGTGCGTTCAGCGACAACACTTTAAAATGGCTGGTCAGTTTTCTGGTTCTCGACGCGGCTTTGTCGAAAGAGCAGCGTGATTTGTGGTTTGTACTGATCGTGCCACTCTTATTCTCGGTCCCCTTCTTGCTGTTTTCCATTCCCGGCGGATTTCTGGCTGACAGGTTCAGCAAGCGCAGCGTGACTATCGGCACAAAAATCGGTGAGTTGTGCGTCATGGTTCTAGCTACCTGGGCCTTGGCGCACGGACGTCTTGACTGGGCCAGCGCAGCGTTATTCCTCGCGAGCAGTCAGGGAGCGATTTTTGGACCTACAAAGTACGGCTTGCTTCCCGAGTTGCTGTCCGAAACAAAATTGAGTTGGGGAAACGGCATCATTGAACTCGGCACGCTTTTGGCAGCCATCGTCGGCGCGCTGGCAGGCGGATACCTCGCACATGCGTTTCGAGGCAGGCAGATGTGGTCGGGCATCACTTTCATAGTGCTGGCCCTTCTCGGACTTCTGATCAGCGTCGCAATCGCCAAGGTTCCGGCCGCGGATCCCACGCGCAAATTCGACTGGAATTTCCCGTCAGAATTTTATTCCGAGCTTCGTCATATGTCGCAGGACCGCGCTTTGCTCACCGCGGTCGTCGCCAACACTTTTTTCTGGTTCCTGGGATCTTTACTCCTGCTGAATATCGTGCTGTACGCCGCCGACATTCTTTACCTCGACGAAACGCGCAGCACTTATCTGCTTGCCAGCCTGAGCCTGGGCATCGGAGTCGGCAGCCTGGCGGCAGGCTTCGCTTCCGGCAAGAAAATCGAAACAGGCATGGTGTTCCCGGGAATGGCGGGGATCTTCGTGATGGCTGTGCTTCTGTCGGTGCCGGGCCTGGGCTTTACCAGCGTGCTCGTTTGTCTAGCGTTGCTGGGTTTCTCGGGAGGCTTCTTCGTAGTGCCAGTCAACGCACTGATCCAGCGCCGCCCTGCGCCCACGGAAAAAGGTCGCACCATCGCTGTTGCCAACCTGCTCTCCTTCATCGGCGTCGCTCTGCAGCCCGTCGCGCAATTTGCGATGATCCGGCTAGGACACCCGAATCCTGCGCGCGTTTTTCTAATCGCGGGCGGGATGACGGTGGTAATGGGATGGATGTTGGCGCGAATGATGCCTGGACTGTGGACCCAGGCCCTCGACTGGACGAGGCTCCACCGAAGGGCTACCCTATAAGTCCGTTTGCAGGGGCCCACCCCACCCATCTTTGAGGTCTTCATGCCTGGCGTTGCCACCCTACCTTCACCTTCCCGTGCTCGCGTAGAGCTTCGTAGTCTTGCCGAATCGATGCAGAGAGTCCGCGAAGAGCTGGACAAGCTGCGCTCCTCTCCCCATCCGGATCACGTTCATGATCTGCGCGTGGCCATCCGCCGGTGCCGTTCCGTCGCAACAGTTTTCGAGGAAATCGATCTCGACCCATCGTGGCTCGAGATGCGCAAAACCGCCAAAAAGCTCTTTCGCACACTGGGCGTGCTCCGCGACGCACAGGTAATGGACGATTGGGCAAAGAAGCTCGCTCCGCCAAGCGACGAAGTACGGATCCATTTGCACGACGTGTTCGCGACCGAGGAACCGCAGTTACGCGAAGATGTGTTGCGCATCGCCGGCAAATTCGATGAAAAATCCTGGAAGCGCCTGGAGCGCCGCCTGGGCCACCGCGTCCGCTACGTACCGGTAGGAGGGTTGGCGGCGGAGTGCCTTGCTTGGGAACGCTTCGAAGAAATCAAGGATTTGCATGCGGCTGCGATGCGTAGCAGCAAACCGAAGGCTTGGCACGCCTTGCGCATCGGGCTGAAGCGGCTGCGTTATACCGTGGAAAGTCTTCTCCCGCTGCATCACTCGGCGTGGAGCGAAAACCTGAAGCGCCTGCAGGATCTGCTCGGCGACATTCACGACCTGGATGTGCTGAGAGAAAAAGTGAAAACACAGACCGGCATCGCGACAAGCGCGCGCAAACTCTGGAAGCAGACCGTCGAGCGGGAACGCAACACGCGCGTACAAACCTACCGGCATCTGACCCTGGGAAAAGCCAGCATCTGGAATAAATGGAAACACGGGTTGCCGCATGGCGAGCGACTCGAAGCTGCCTCTCTGGCTCGACTGCAAGTTACGGCTCGCGCGTCACAGACGCGGCCAACTCGCGCCGCACGGACCTCGCGTATTGCGCTGAGGGTTTTTGACCTTTTACGCCGCGCCAAAGCTGGGCGCGTGTTTGGCGATGCAGCCATGCGCCGCGTATTACAAGGCGCGGGCCTGCTTCACGCTCTCGGGAACGAGCAGAAGCCCAAGCATCCGCACAAAGAGTCGAGAAAAATCCTTCTGGAAATGCGTCGGGCGCCGGGTTGGAGCGCCGAGGATTGGGATCTTTTGGCCTGGACCGTTCGCTTTCATCGCGGCGCCGAGCCAAAATTGGACGACGACAGCGCGTTCAGCAAACCAAACGCCGCTCAACAGGAAAATATTCGAGCGCTTGCTGGGGTGTTGCGGCTGGCGCGGGTTCTGCACAAATCCGGGGTCGATGGTGCGACCGGGTTGAAACTCGAAAATTCCGCCGAAGCCACGGTTCTGCTGGTTCCCGGTCTCGCCAACAGCCTTGAAATCGCGGCGAAACTCGCCGCGGGGAAACACCTTCTGGAGACTGCGCTAGGCAAGCCACTTTTCCTACGAGGCACCGCTAAACCATCAAACGTAATTGCGTTGCCGACTCCCGTTCAGGAAACGCTGCAAAGCGTAGCAATTGCTTCCGATTAATGTCCGCTGACATACCGGTTATTTGACCGCGCGGCGCAACATCTTCGGCGTAGCCAGCCAAACCAATTCCGCGCTGGGCGGTGACACCCGCTTCAATTCAATCGCCGCCACGCCCGCTTTCTTCAGCGCCGAAATACTGCGCTTGCTTCCCAGCGCCGCTGCAATCAGCTCGTCAATCTGCGGCGCGTGACCGAACAGAAATACCGATGACGCCTGTTTTTCCTTGGCCAGTTCGCGGAAGAGCGCGGAAGGCTCCGCGCCCGGCAAGAGCAAATCGGTTTTGCGGATTTTCTGCTTCGAATATTCCAACGCGCTAGCGAAAAGTTCGGCGGTCTGCATTGCACGTACGTACGGACTGGACAGCAACAGGTCCGCGCCCACGCTGAGTGCGGCGACGCCCTTGGCCACCTGCTTGGTTCGTTCTATACCTTCTTCGGTCAAATAGCGTTCCGGATCCGGCGGGCATTTTGGATCGTCGCGATCGATAGCGATTCCGTGGCGCACAATGTACAACTCCATTTATGTTTTCTCCTGTGGATACCACGCAGCTTTCAATGCTTACGCAAAAGTACGTCCACTTCTGTTCGATTTCATCCGCCGGTTTGCCGGAAATACAATCGCACGTGAAATTCTTTTTCGAACAGTTCCGCGCTGCGTTGCGCATCGCGCAAATCTTCCGCGGCGTCGCCCCGCGCCTTTATCTGCAAAGCGGCCGCCCCACGTTGAAATGTCGCGTGAATATTGGTGACGCGCTGGCGATGCGAATGGTCCAGCGCTTCGGCGATGCGCAGGATCGATGCCAGCCGCCCCGCCACGCGCTTGTCCACATTGCTTAAGCTGGAATATGCAACGTGGTGGCTGGCCGGCTGCGTCTTGCGATTGTGATAGCGCACCAGCGTGGCAACGATTGCGCGGTCGCGACCTTCGAGGCCGGGCATATCTCCATTCATCGCGAGATATTCTCCATGTTTGTGGTGACCTTGATGGCTTACGCGGTGCCCCACGTCGTGCAGCAGCGCGCCCGCTTCGAGCAACACCCGTGAGTGCGCCACCAGGTGATGCACCGCCTGCAAGCGATCAAACAGCAGAATGCTCAGCTCGCGCACGTGCTCCGAGTGCGCCTGATCATATTCGAGGCGGCGCGCGAAACTCCTCGTACCCACCAATAACTGCCGCTCAGCCGCGTTGTAGCGGTGCGGTTCCTTGCGAGAAAAAGCCTCGCGTGCAATTTCCTGCAGAATACCTTCGCGTACGCCCACCGCCGGAACGGCCATGCAGCGCACGTTCAGGTAGCGGCCGAGCGTCAGAAAAGTGATCGCCGCGATGCCCATCACGTCCGCGCGATCGCGCCGCACCGCGTACGTTTTCATTCGCTGCCGCACATCGCGTTTCAAAATATCGGGGAGCCTGTCGCGCAACAGTGAAAGCTGCAGCATCGGCAGGCCGTGTTCGCGCGGTCCCGGCGCAAGTCCTGCCAGTGTTTCCGCATTGCCTCCCAGCGCCACCGCAATCTGCTCCCCTAAATTGGGACGCGATGGCAATTTCGATTCCAGCAGCGCGCGCACATATTTCCGCACCTGCTCCGCTTGCGAAGGGCGAATCGTGCCCGGCAAATTCAACGTGGTCATCAGGCGCACGGTACCCACCGGCAGATGCGCGCTGTACTCCACCTGGCGTTCTCGCAGAATGCTGACCTCGAGACTGCCTCCGCCAAGATCGATGATACCGCGAGGCGGCACCTCCGGACCCAGCGCGGCGAGCACCGCTTCGCGCCCCAACCGCGATTCTTCGCCCGCGCTGATCACTTCAAGAGTGATGCCCGATTTCTGCTTGATACGCTGCAGAAACGCATCACGGTTGCGCGCTTCCCGGGTAGCGCTGGTTGCCACGGCGCGATAATTGGTCACGCCGAACTCATCCATCTTTTCTTTAAACTGGCAAAATGCCTTCACGCCCTTCTTGAAAACTTTTTCACTGAAGCGGTGCCGTAGGAAAACACCTTCGCCCAGTCGCAGCGAGTAGCGTTCGTCGTGCAGCGGTTCGATATCCAGGGCGGAATAGGCGCGCGCCACGGAAAGGCGCACGGCGTTGGAGCCGGCGTCAATCGCGGCGATGTGGATCGGCTCAGACATTCAAGAAATTACCGCCAGAGATGCGCCAGCGCGGCCGATGGGGTGTACTTGGTGGCGCGAATGCCGAGTTGTTCGCCAATACGCAGGCGCAGCAATTTGTTGACGTGCGAGACACTGGCCTCGCCGTCCATTTCAATAAAGTTATGCCGCTTGGCCATGACCTCAAACTCGCGCTTGATCATGGTCTGGTAGCGGATAAAAGACCAGTACAGATCGTGCGAGAGCGACATGTCTCTGCCGGCTTCCCAGTAGCTGATGGCCTGCGCTTTTTTGAACTCGCGCCCAAAGGCGGTTTCCGGCCGCACGTTCAGCCAGAACGTCAGGTGCGGGCGCAACGCCATAGCATACAGTCCGCTCATATAATCGCGATTAATTCCCCGCACCACGCCGCGCGCAATCAACGTAAAAATAAAACGGTCCGCGAGCACCACCGTTCCAGAACGCAGCGCGGGCAAAATGCGATGCTCCACCTGGTCGAAAAAGTCCGTCGCGTACATCAGCGCCAGCGTCAACCGGGTCACCGCGTTTTTGGCGAGCAACTGATCGATATCCCGGCCCACGAGGTTGGATCGCCGCAGTCCGCTGGTTTGTACCGCGAATCCCTCGGACTCCAGCCACTCCTGCAGCAAAGTAATCTGCGTCGAGCGGCCAGATCCGTCCATGCCCTCGAGGACGACAAGAGTGCCGGTAATTTCCGCGGGATCAAAACCAACCAGAGGCTCGCCGAAGAAATAATGCGAAGCTTCTTCTTCCATTTCCGCGGGGCTCTTTGCGGGCGCAGCCGGAGGCGTGATTGTCGCGGGGTGCAGAGGCTCCGAAGCGGCGATGTTGGCGTGTGACTTATCTTTATCCTGATCGGGCATCGTTTACTCCTGTTCCTGGATTCGCGGAGCAAAACGTTTCAAATCGATTTTGGACGCCACGATGTCGCGCATCTGTTTTTGCAATTTATTTACCGGAAGGGTTCCGTCCAGCACCACAAAATTGTCGCTGTCCACCATCTTGTCGTACTCCTCAAGAATGCGCGCCTGGAATAGCCGGAAACTTTCCGCGCGATCGTAAGACATGCCGAGGTCCATGCCCGCTTCGTAGTATTTCAGCTTCGGCCTGCCGCTGAGGATGCGATGCACGGCCACGTCGAGAGGCGCGCGAAAATAAAACGTGATGTCCGGTATGGGAGCGAAGCGGTAAAGATTGCGTAGCCACCGCGCCGGGCATCCTCGCGCGGCATCGCGGGCAAAAGCTGTGTAGATATAGCGATCGGCGAGTACCAGGTAATCGCCTTGCAACAGCGGCATGATCTGGCGTTCGCAGCGGTCCGCAAAATCAGCGGCGTGCAAAAGAGAAAATGTTGTGGGCGTCAACAGCCGGCGCTGCTTTCCCCGCCGTGTCGCGGACCTCACCAGCGGAGAGGAATTCCATTCCGTGAAATGCAGGCGGTAACCGCCAATCTCCAGCCAGCGTTTCAGCAAATAAAGTTGCGTACTTTTCCCCGACCCGTCCGTACCCTCTACCACGATCAGCGCGCCTGGATAAGCGCGACTGGGAATCGGACGCCCCGGTTGCGGCAGCGTTGATTTGCTGGCTTCACTACGCTGCTTTACGAAAACTTCCAGGTTTTCCATGAATGATTTGCCGCTCCGCGAGCATTATGAAATGAAGCAGATATTATTATTTTATTGTTACAAAAGCATTACAGCGTGGCCGTAGGCCTCAAAATAATCCGCACATCAGAACACGCTGACTTTTATGCGCAAAAATTTGCTGGGATTCTGGCGAAATTCACCAACCAGCAAACGCAGATCACCGGTCAGGCCCGCCAGGTTATCGTACAGCTTGGGATCGGAAAACAGCTTACCCGCAGTAGTGGTGTTCTCGTTTAACTTGCTCGAAGCCGCAGCCAGGTTCGAACTGGTATCGCGCAGTTTGTTGTAAAGCGTGTCGTCATTCATCAATTTGCCGACACTACCCTTACCCGCGCGCACGTCGCCCAGAACGGCATTGCTGTTAATTAATGCCTGCTTGGCCTCGTCATAAAGCGTTGGGTCGTTCAATAACTTGGCCAGCGTGCCTTTTCCAGAACGAATATCGGTCATCAGGCCGTTGACGTTATCTAGTCCCTTATCCACTTTGTCGTACAGCTCATTCGAAGCCACCAGTTTGCCCAGAGTTCCATGGCCGGACTGGATACTGGTCATCATGGCGTCGGCTTTAGCCAAAACTTTGTTCAAATGGTCGTAAGCCTCGGGGTCGGTAACAAATTTCCCGATAGCACCCTTGCCTTCTCTTATGTCGTTCAGAATTTCCTGCATGCTGTCGGAGAGCGCCTGCAAACTTCCCAGCATTTCTTTTATTTCCGAGGCCGGCACTTCCTGCCCATCCGTTAGCGGCGAGCCGGTAAAACCGCGCGAGATGTTCACGTATTTATTTCCGAGCAGGCCTTCGGTCACTATACTGGCGGCCGAATCGGTAAGAATATCCGCCTGAAACCGCCTGTCCAGGCGCATGACTACTTGAATGTTTTTAGCTTTGCCCGCGGCTTTTGCCTGCGTACGGGGCACCAGCGTGATGGACTCAACGTTTCCTACCTCGACGCCGTCGACGCGCACCGGCGCGCCGTTCGCCAAGCCGGAAACATCCGCCTGGTACGTCGTCAAACGATATTTAGGCCCGAGAAATCCCGCGCCGGTAACATAAAAAATTCCCGCCGCCAGCACGAACAGTCCCACCAGCACGAACAATCCAACGCGTAGCTCCGTCCAGGTGAGTTGTTTCCTCTGCGCCATCCCCGCTTCCCTTCAGAATCTAGTCCACAAGACTACCGCATAATCGCCGCAACGCTTACACCAGAAAGCGCTGAAGATACGGATCTTTCGAGGACGCAATCTCCTCGGGCGCGCCTTCAAAATAGATGCGTCCCGCGCGATACACCATAAAACGCGTCACGCTGGCGTTTTTCTCGGCGACGGCCCGTGCGTCGGCGCTTCCGCCGCGCGGATTATGCACCACGCGATTGGCTTCCTTGTCGAAGTTGTAATTTGCGAGCGCAAACCCGTCTTGCAAACGTTGCGTGGCCAGCAATGCCGTTACACCGTATACATCGCGCAGCCGCATGATCAGCGCAATGATCGTTTGCGAGGTGACTGGGTCAAGGCCTGCCGTCGGCGAATCGTACAATACCAGCGAGGGACGATTGATCAGCGCGCGCGCAATCGAAACGCGGCGCCGCATTCCGCCGGACAATTCCGACGGCAATTGATTCAGGGTATGTTCCAGTTCAACGAATTTCAGTACTTCGCTTACGCGCGGCTGGATTTCTTCTTCTTTTACGCGCTCTTCCCGCAGACGGTACGCCACGTTGTCGGCCACCGTCATGGAATCAAACAACGCGCCTTCCTGAAACACGAAGCCGATGCGCTGGCGTAGCACCAGCAGTCCGCGTTCGTTCATGCTGGAGACTTCCTGGCCCAGCACGTTCACGCTGCCTTGCGAAGGTTTCAATAATCCGGCGGCCAGTTTCAGAGTGAGAGTTTTGCCGGTCCCCGTTTCGCCCAAGAGCACCAGCGTTTCGCGTTCGCGAACGGAAAAGGAAACGCCACTCAAGATTTCGCCTTCGTCGAATCCGATATGTACGTTATCGAAGGCCACCGCGGGAGCGGCGATTGCTGGCTCGGCTAGCGCGGAGGGCGTCATGAAGTGTGCCACTGAGTATACAGACAACGAGTGCCGGTCTGATTGCCGCGAACGCGGTTACGGCTATCGAGGTAAAGACAACGGGGTGCACCGGCACGTTGGGCTATATCAGGCGAGAGGGGCGGATACATGCGGCGTTTAGAAAAGTTTTCCCCCGAGGTACAACGCGAGCTTGGTAAGGAACAGATCGGCAGCGATGATCATGACCGAGGCCATCACGACGGCTTGGGTGGTGGCGCGTCCCACGCCCTCGGTTCCGCCGCGCACCGTCAATCCTTTGTAGCAGCCAACGGTCGTCAGAATAAATCCATACACCATCGGCTTGGTGAAGCCCTGCATTAGATCCGCAAAATCCAGAGCTTTAATCGCGCGCGTCCAGAACTCCACCGCTCCGAGGCGCAACGAAAACACCGACGCTACCGATCCACCCAGCAAACCGACAAAATCGTTCAGCGCGGTCAGCAATGGCAGCATTAAAATTCCGGCCAGCACACGCGGAGAAACTAGCTTGCGGCTGGGATCGGTGCCCATTGCGCGCATAGCATCGACCTGTTCCGTGACCAGCATGGAACCCAATTCCGAAGCGATCCCGGAAGCCGAGCGCCCCGCCACCAAAATACCAGTCAGGGTTGGTCCCAATTCGCGCACCAGCGCGATCGCCACGACATCTCCGGTTAACGCGGCTTGCCCGAAGCGCGTGAATTGCGAGCCCGTTTGCAAAACCATAACCGCGCCAATAAAAAATCCGGATAGCAGAACGATCGGTAGCGAGCCTACGCCGATGTCATCCATCTGATCGAGAATGTCCTGAAAATAACGCGGTCCGCTGAAGAAATTCTTAATCGACCGGGCGGAGAGCAGCGAATAATCCTGCACGCTGGTCACCCAGCCTCTTGCCGAGTCGGTCAACACCTCGATGACCGTTAGTTTTGGCTCCGGTGCCGCTTCGCCGCTTATTTGAAGTGGAGTACCAGCCACACGCGCCTTTGTGTAAAACCCGCAGATTCAGAGCGAATTACAATCTCAGCAACCGCACGCAAAGCGTAACCGTGCGCCTCCATCACGTCAAGCATTGGATGATCGAGTCCGTCTCGCGCCGGAAAAATCGCAACGAAAACTGGACGGGGCGCAACGTCGCGGCTACACTGCTTTTCCTGCGTGTTGCATCGCGCAAGGCCAACAGCATGCTTCGTTTCTACACTGCCGGGGAGTCGCATGGACAAGCGCTGCTGGCGTTCATTTCCGGCCTGCCCGCTGCCCTTCCCATTGACGTCACGTTCATCAACCACGAATTGCATCGCCGGCAGCTTGGTTACGGGCGCGGCGGCCGCCAGAAAATCGAAAAGGATCACGCCGAAATATTTGCCGGGGTGCGTCACGGAAAAACCATTGGTGCGCCGGTAGCTCTGCGCATCGAAAATCGCGAATGGGCCAACTGGGAAAACGTTCTGCCGGTGGAAGCTTCCGTGAACTCGGTGGGCAAAGAACGCAAGCTCACCGCACCGCGTCCTGGCCACGCCGATCTGGCGGGTTCGCAAAAATTCAATTTTCACGATGCTCGCTACATTCTGGAACGAGCTTCCGCACGAGAAACCGCCGCGCGCGTGGCTGCCGGCGCCTTCGCAAAACTTCTGTTGCGCGAACTAGGCACCGAGATCGCCAGCCACACCATTCAAGTAGGACACTTTGCATCGTCACACGCCCCGACGTGGGAAGAAATTCGTGCCGTCAGCGAAGATCTGCAATCACCATTGCGATGTGTCGACACTGCGCTGCAGGAAAGAATGAAGGGTGAAGTGGATGCCGCGTTAAAAGCCGGTGATACCGTTGGCGGAATTTTCGAAGTGGTTGCGCACAACGTTCCGGTCGGGCTGGGCAGCCACGCGCAATGGGATGAGAAACTGGACGGCAGGCTGGCACAAGCGATGATGAGCATTCAAGCGGTGAAAGCCGTCGAGATCGGCGCAGGGGTAACCGCTGCGGGCTCCTACGGCAGTGAAGTCCAGGACGAAATTTCTTATACCACCGCGACGCGGCGATTCCAGCGCTCGTCCAACCGCGCCGGCGGCATTGAAGGCGGCATCACCAACGGCCAGGACGTGGTCGTGCGCGGCTACCTGAAACCGATTTCAACGCTACGCCGTGCGCTAGGAACCGCTGACATGGTCACCAAGGAACCGGTACAAGCGGCTTACGAGCGCTCCGACTGGTGCGTTGTGCCCGCCGCAGGTGTTGCGGGCGAAGCCATGGTTGCGCTTGTGCTCGCGGACGCTTTTCTGCAAAAATTTGGAGGAGACTCTCTCGCCGAAATGCGGCGAAATTTCGATTCTTATGCCAGACAAATCCACGAGTTCTAAAACCGCGGGTGTCGCTGCCGTGGCTCCCACGGCCTCGGTCAGCGAATTAGCGGCCGAAGCCGCGCCGCAGGCCGGACCGGATCGCAAAATCTATCCGGTGCTCAAGTACGGCGATCCCATACTGGAAAAGCCCTCCGCCGCGATTACAGAATTCAACGCTGAACTGGAGCAATTAACCGAAGACATGTTTGCCTCCATGTACGCAGCGCAGGGCGTCGGCCTGGCCGCGCCGCAAATTGGAAAAGCTATCCGCCTGACCGTTGTGGATGTGACCGGAGGAAAGAATCCGGAAGCAAAAATCGTGCTTATTAATCCGGAAATCATTCATGCGGAAGGAGAAAAACGCGAAGAGGAAGGATGTCTATCGCTTCCGGGCTTCCGCGGCTATGTCGTCCGCCCGCTATTCGTTACCGTGAAAGCGCAAAACGCCAAAGGCGAAACCTTTGAGATTCGGGGCGAAGATTTACTGGCACGCGCTTTTTGCCACGAAATCGATCACCTGAACGGCGTCCTGTTCATTCAACATCTCAGCATGTTGAAACGCGACCTGATCCGGCGCAAGATTAAAAAGCTGAGAAAACTCGGCGAGTGGTAATTGAAAATTGTTTAGTAAAGATTATTCAGCCCTCTTTTCGCCTTCCTGCCGCGTACTAGGGTTAAATTCCCTATTCCCGCGATAATTACCCCTCAGCTTATAATTGCTGCGCCGTCTGAGTTTTGCTACCTGGAAGGATGCCCATGCGAATTATTTTCTGCGGAACGCCAGCGTTTGCAGTGCCCACGCTGAAAAGCATCCTCGCGGATCCGGAATTCAACGTCGTCGCCGTGATCACCCAGCCAGACCGCCCGAGCGGTCGTGGTCAACAGGTTTCTTTTTCGCCCGTGAAGGTAACAGCGCTCGCCGTAAACATTCCCATTCGCCAACCCGTTAAAATTCGCTGTCCCGAAGCGCAGGAGATTCTCAAAAGTTTTTCGCCCGATTGCTTCGTGATCATCGCTTACGGGCAGATCATTCCCGCTGGCCTTCTTCCCCTCGCGAGGTGCGGGTGGATCAATCTTCACGGTTCCCTGCTACCGAAATATCGCGGCGCGGCGCCCATCAATTGGGCCATCGCGAACGGCGAAACCGTAACCGGTCTCACCACCATGCGCATTGATGCAGGCATGGACACCGGCGACATGTTTCTCCAGCAGGCAATCGAAATCAATCCCGGGGAAACGGCTCCGCAACTCGCAAAGCGCATGGCCGAAGCGGGAGCCGTACTCATGACGGAAACGCTGCACGGCATTTCCCGCGACCGTATTGTTCCCAAAAAACAAAACAACGATCTCGCTACCTATGCGCCTTTGCTAAAAAAAGAAGATGGCCGCATCGACTGGAACCGCCACGCGCTGACTATCGCCAACCGCATCCGCGGGTTCGAACCGTGGCCCGGCGCCTTCACGACGTTTCGCGGTAAGACTTGCCACCTGTGGGGCACGGCTTTGCCTAAGGAGCACACCGATACTCAGCCCGGCACGTTGCTCCCTGGAAACGGCGAGCTGCATGTGGCATGCGGCAACACAACCGTTTTGCGTGTTGTCGCCGTCAAACTGGAAGGACGCAACAGAGTATCCGTGGAAGAGTTCGCCAACGGCGCACGGTTAGCCAAAGAGGAACGCTTTGGTAACACCTAAATTGCGCGCTGCCAAACGCTGAGGCATACTCGCGTTCTCCTCGCTTTTTTGCAGATTACGCATTTCAGCTTGCGATACCGATAGGAGTACATCTTTGATGTCTATCTTCGGCTCATCAGAAATCTTTGTACGCTTGCCCGCTCGCCCGCACGGTGTCGTGTGCATCGCCGCCTGCTGCGCGCTCGCCGCGCAATTGTCGTTCCAGGTAGCCGGCGCGCCGGCGGCGGTAACAGCGGCGGAATCTTCGCCTTCCACTCCCGCGACTCCGGTCGAGGCCAAGAAACTCTCGAGCGACCCTGTCCTCAAAACGATGCAAACGGAACTTTCGCGAGCGAACACCGAACTAGGCAAGACCGATCAAGCTCCGTACTACTTGAGCTACACCGTATACGATCAGGATTTCGTGGTACTAGTGGGAGCGTATGGCAGCTTGCTGACCGACGCAGCCGCCAAGCGCCGCCAGGCTGACGTCACCATGCGTGTCGGCACGCCCGCCCTCGACAACACGCACGGCCAAAGCCGCGCCAGCGGTGTAACTTCGGGCGCTCTCCCGCTCGCTGACGATCAGGACGCCATCGGACGGGTCCTCTGGGAACTCACCGATCGCGAATACAAACGGGCGGTACCCTCTCTCATGAACGTGCGCACCAATACGGCAGTTCGCGCCGAAGAAGAGGATAAGTCACCGGACTTTTCCAAGGAAACGCCTTCCACGCACGTCGGTGAGTCGCTCGCGCGCGTTCCTTTTGACCGGCCCACCTGGGAAGGCGAGATCAAGCGACTCTCCGCGATTTTCCGTAAATATCCCGAGGTGTACTTCGGCAGCGTGGTGCTGCAAGTACAGAATTCGAATGCCCGCATGGTGAACAGCGAGGGCAGCGCGGTGGTCACACCCAGCGCGTCCACGCGCTTAATCATGGAAGCGCAGACACGCGCCGCTGACGGAATGGAATTGTTGCGAGTGGAAACTTTCCAGGCGCCGACCGCAAAAGGCCTGCCGCCCGAAGCGGAGCTGAGCGCGAAAATCGACAAGATGGCGGCCGATCTTAAGGCGTTGCGTACCGCCTCGGTAGCGGAGCCCTATGATGGCCCCGCGCTGCTCAGCGGACGTGCCGCGGCGGTATTTTTTCATGAAGTACTCGGCCACCGTCTGGAAGGCCATCGCCAGAAAGACGAAGAAGAAGGACAAACCTTCACAAAAAAAATCGGCCAGGAGGTACTGCCCAATTTTCTAAGCGTTATCGATGACCCCACAACGAAGCAGATCGACGGCGTGAAGCTCGCCGGCTCGTATGAATTCGACAACGAAGGCACACCATCGCAGCGCGTGCAAGTCATCCAGGACGGTGTACTGAAAAACTTTCTGATGTCGCGCATGCCCATCAAAAATTTCAGCGTGTCTAACGGCCACGGGCGCAATCAGCCCGGCCTTATGCCTACCGGACGGCAAGGCAACCTGATCGTCACCTCCAGCAAAACCGTGCCCGAAAAGGATATGCGCCAGAAATTAATCGATGAAGTAAAAAAACAGGGAAAACCCTACGGGCTTTATTTCGATGACATTCAGGGCGGCTTCACGCTGACCACGCGCTCGTTGCCGCAAGCGTTTCAGGTTCTTCCCGTGATTGTTTATAAGGTTTACGTCGACGGCCGCCCCGATGAACTCGTGCGCGGCGTAGACATCGTCGGCACGCCTTTGGCGGCGCTGACGCGCATCGTCGCAACCGGTGATCAGCAACACGTTTTCAACGGCATTTGCGGCGCGGAAAGCGGCAGCGTCCCCGTAGCCGCGGTTGCGCCGGCAATTATTTTTTCCGAAATGGAAGTGCAGAAGCGCGCTCACGCGCATGAGCGCCCGCCCATTCTGCCGCCGCCCGGATTTGAAGATGCCGAGCCGGCCACATCGGCGCAAACTCCCGCGACGGTGAAGCCGTGAACGCTCGCCGCCAGTTGCGAAAGCTAGCAATATTCACCGGAGTGGCCACCTTCGTTATATTCAGCGGTGGTTTGCTTTACGCCGATGTCTTCGGCGCTACGTCGCCCAAGGACAATTCGCGCAGCAAGACTGACTCTGCAACCTCCAGCGCCAACGCCGCCGCAATGGCCGCTGCGCAAGCCGCAGCTAAAGGCGACGCGTTGCTCGAAGCGCTGCTGATCGAACTAAACCGTTCGACCTCTCACTTGAAAATGGACCAGGTGCTCGCGCCCTACTACATCGAATACCGCGTAAACGACGTGGACGATTACAGCGTCGACGCTGCCTTCGGCGCTCTGGTGCAAAGCCAGCGCTCGCATCTTCGCGTACTCCGCGTGGTGGTCCGCATCGGCGATTACAAGCAAGACAGCTATTTCGGGCAAGGCGGAGTGGGCGAAACAAATATTCTTCCACTCGACAATGATCCCATCGCCTTGCGACACCAGATCTGGATGGCCACCGATGTCGCGTACAAAGCCGCCGGCGAAGCCTACGCGGAGAAACAAGCCGCGTTGAAACAGTTCAGCGCCGAAGCCAGCCCTGTCGATGATTTCGCGAAAGCGCCGGTGGTGATCGCCGTGCAACCGCTTGTGAAGCTCAGCGTCGATGATCAGGCCTGGAGGAAGACGCTCGAAGAAGTCACCGCTCTATATAAGCAGTATCCCGACGTGCAGTCTTCCACGGCTTCGGCGCGCTTTACCGGCGTCAATGAGTACTTCGTAAATTCCGAGGGCGCAGTTACGCGCAACGGCCGGACCACCTACAGCGTGCAGTTGAACAGTACGGCGCAGGCTACCGAMGGCATGCGCGTGGCGCGCAGTCCTGCTTGGACCGTGGCCCGCTCGGAAGAATTGCCCAACCGCGACGCATTGCTCAGCGACGGTAAGAAAACATTGGAGACGGTAGTGGCGCTACGCAATGCGCCCATTGTGGAAGAGGAATATCGCGGACCCGTTTTGTTCGCGCCAGACGCCGCCGACGATGTAGTGTCGTCGCTCATCGGCCAGAATGTGATCGGGCACAAACCGCAGCTCGGAAAACCGAATCGCACCACGGGTTCGTTCGCCTCCAGCTACAAGACGCGCGTGCTTCCCAATTTTGTGAGCGTCGTCGATGACCCTTCACTGAAAGAATTTCAAGGCAAGAGCACCGTGGGAAGTTATGAAGTGGACAGCGAAGGCGTGAAAGCGCAACCCGTAACCGTAATTGAAAATGGAATGCTCACAAATTTTCTTGTGGGTCGACAGCCTATACGCGACTTCCCTGCTTCCAATGGCCACGGACGCGCCGCACCCGGGATGTTTCCCGGGCCGTGCCTGGGTGTGCTCCTGCTGAAATCGTCGGAAGGGCAGACGCCCGAGGCATTGAAGCAGCGCGCCATCCAGATGGTCACGGAACAGGGGAAGCCCTACGCGTATCGCGTGGAAACGCTTGGCCCCGGCAACACGCCGCGCCTGCTCTACCGCGTCTACGCCAAGGACGGACATGAAGAGCTGGTGCGCGGCGCAGTCTTCAGCGAGCTCGACGTTCGGGCAATGCGCAGCGACCTTATCGCCGCGGGCAACGACCCGCTGGTCAGCAACCACTCCGGCGGTGCCCCAACCACGGTGATCAGCCCGTCGCTACTCTTTGGTGAACTGGAAGTGCGGCGCTCCGACACCAGTAAAGACAAGCTGCCGGAATATCCCGCGCCACCTTTGTTAGCTACAGCCCGCACGACAAGCCATTGACGAACCGCGTAAGACCTTCGAGACTCTTGGTATGACGCTGCGCGAAAGACTCGAGTGGCTCAGCAGGATGTCGCTGCTGGTGTTTATTCTCGCGTCCGCGGCATTTCTAAGCGCCATCACCGCGATGCGCATTGCGATTCATGGTCGCGAAGTGACCATGCCGAATCTCGTAGGCAAAAATGTCGCGGAGGCCAACCAGCTATTGAGGTCGAACGGTTTGGTGTTGCGCGTGGCCGACCGCGTGTACAGCGATCTGCCCAACAACGTAGTGGTGCGCCAGACACCTACCGCGGGCCTGCTCATGAAGGTATCGCAGCAGGCGCACGTGGTGCTAAGCCTGGGCCAGCGCCAGCTGACCATTCCGCCACTGGAAGGCAATACCCTGCGCGTTTCGCGTATCGAAATGCTCCGCGCCGGGCTGCAAATCGGCGAAGTCTCCAACATCTCCATCGCGGATAAGCCGCCGGATACCGTGGTGATTCAAAATCCAAAACCCGGAACGGGAGCGGCGACGCCTCGCGTGGATGTCCTTGTCTCCCAGGGTGATCGCGATAAGGCCTACGTGATGCCGCATCTGATCGGTTTGAATGAAAGCGACGCGCAGCACCGCCTGGATCTTGCCGGTTTGCGTCGCAAAGTGAATTACGTGGTCGCCCCGCAATGGCCACACGGCGCGGTGATCGACCAAACTCCCATCAGCGGCTCGCGCATTTCCGCTGGCGCGGCAGTCGAGCTCACCATCGCGCTCTGATTCCCATTCGTAGCACTCGTTGTCCACGGTTCCGCATGTCGATAGGTGAAGAGGCAACCCGCTCCGCTAACTACGGCTCTGATATAAGGGGATAAAACTTCCCGAACGAGCTAAGATGCTGCAGAGCGAGCGTTTCGTTCGGGTTATAATTTACCGACGCACTTGCGATTGGCGTGGACCGCCAGTCACGTGTCACGGCTACTAGCAGCCGTTTAGGAAAGTGTCTTAAACAATCAGAGAGGTGCCGTCTGCTTCATAGCCAACTGCATTCGACCGCGAAATACGTAACGTCACTATTGCTGGCCGGGATTTTACTTCTGGGCGCAAGCCAGTCCGACGCTCAGATTCTCCATAAAAAGAAAAAGCTTAATAAGTCCACCAGTGCTGACAACAGCGTTCAGCCAGATAAAGTGTTGTACGATCGCGCCGCCGACGATATCAAGCGCGGTAAGCATGAAATCGGACGCCTCAATCTACAAACGCTCATCAATACCTATCCCGACAGCGAATATCTCGCCAAGGCCAAACTCCTGATTGCCGACTCCTACTACAAAGAGGGCGGCACTGCGAACATGACTCAGGCCATTTCCGGATATAAAGATTTCATCGTGTTCTTCCCTTTCCTGCCGGAAGCGTCTTACGCACAGCTGCAGGTCGCCATGGGGCACTACCAGCAGATGGAAAAACCCGACCGCGATCGCACCGAAGCTCGCGAAGCGGAAAGCGAATTCCAGACATTTTTGCAGAAGTATCCGAAAGATCCATTGGCGCCGAAAGCGACGCAGCATCTGCGCGAAGTACAGGAAGTCCTCGCAGAAGCCGACTATCGCGTGGCCTACTACTATTACGTGAAGGGCGACCGGCGAGCCGCGGCAGCGCGCTTGATTGGCGTTACCAGGCGCTATCCGCTCTACAGCAAGGCCGACCACGCTTTGTGGATGCTCGGGGATATTTTTGACAAGAGCGAGAAAAAAGAGGTCGCCGCCAATTATTACGCCCAGATCGTGCGCAATTATCCCCTCTCCGGACTGGTGCCGGAAGCGAAAACCAAGCTTACCGCGATGAAAGTGCCCGTTCCGCAACCCGATCCCAAGGCGGTCTCCTGGATGACTGCCGAACAGAACGCTCCGCGCCCGCACACCAGCTTGGTGAAAAGGCCGATGGCCATTTTGAAATCGGGTCCCACGGGAGAAATGCGAACCGCAGCTCGCGCCGGCACGCCTAACCTTGAACCGGAACCTGATAACACTTCTGCCACGGATGTGCTCACCGGTGGCAGCAAATCGCGAATCGTGGTTGGCGGCGGCAGCGGCACGGGCAGCACCACGGGAATCGTCGCCACAGTTACACCTCGCGGTGCGAAAACGGAAACCACCGCGCCAGCTGACGGCACAACGCCAGCGGCCACCGCTCCTGACACCGCCGTGCCCGCGGATGCGAATCCACCAGTAGGAACCACCGGGCCAGAATCGAGCTCGGCAACTCAGGCAGGCGAGTCCACTTCGGCTCGGCCAGCGAACCCTCCCGACGCTTCACCAACCGCGCCCGCTGGCGGCGCTACAGACGCTGCGGGAGCAACCGCCACCGCGTCCGGTACCGACACAGCTAAGACCGACACTCCTAACGCGGACACGCAAAATAAGGACGACAAGCAGAAAGAATCAACCAGCAAGAAAAAGAAGGGCGTGCGCAAGCTGGTGCCCTGGTAGGAACACCGAACCGACAAAATGGACGGTCAGAATTTGCCACGGGTGCGCTTTCGGCTGCACCCGTTTTTGTTGTAGCGCGGTCTCTCTCTGATCCACATCCGCAAACATTTCTCTATACTTATGTATAAGAAGCAGCAAGGCTATCCAAATCGGCGATATGCCCGACTTGAGCCGTATTCCTTTCAGACACAATCCAAACCGTAGTTCGTTGACGCCCACCATGCTTGATGCTCCAATTGCTTCAGAATCGGCGAAACGCACCCCTGCTTGTGCAGCGGGCGCCTGCGGATTCTTGCGGAGGATGTCCGGTGGCCAGGATTGTAGTTGCAGACGACAACAGCAACATTCAACGGATGGTTGGCCTCGCCCTGAAAGATCAGGGCATTGATGTCGTCGCCGTCGGCAATGGCGAAGCCGCGGTGAAGAAAATTACCGAGCTGCACCCTGATCTCGTCCTGGCAGATGTGTTCATGCCCGTGCGTAACGGCTACGAAGTTTGCGAGTATGTAAAAAAAGACCCTTCCCTTGCGCATATCCCGGTGATTTTGCTGGTTGGCGCTTTCGATCCCCTCGATGAGCAGGAAGCGCAACGAGTCGGCGCCGACGGCGTTTTGAAAAAACCGTTCGTCCCGCCAGATCCCTTGATCGCTATGGTGAAAGCCGCGTTGTTGCGAGCCGGCGTTTCGCTTTCTCGGCGCGGATCGGAAAAGGCCCCGGCTGAATCTCGTCTATCACCATTGCCGCCTTCCCCCATTTCATCCGTGCGCAAAGCCGCGGATATGCTGGCGCCAAAACTTCCGACGCCCATCTCGAAGCCGCTCTCGGGTGTCGCGTTCAGCGGAACTTCGAGCAAGCCGGAACCGCCCGAATCGCCCGCTTCGCCCTTAGTAAGTGAAGAAAGTTTTGTCGATGTGCCGTCGCGGCCGCAGCCGGTTCAGATAGACGCGGCCAGAAATACCATGGCCTTTGGAGACTTACTTCGTCCCGTCTCGACCAGTGACGCGCCCGAATTTGTCTCTTCTTCGGAATCCACAAAAGAAAGCGATTGGCGCGCGCTTGAAGAAACCGACGAAGTCCCGGAAGAAGTAGACGAAGAAGTAGCCCAGGAATCCGCTCCCGAATGGCGGCGCGAGGGTCCGGAAGCCATTTTCACTGGGGAGGACGCCAAGACTCCTGAAGCGGATTGGCGCGACAGCCCCGTTCTGGAAACCGTGGGACGGAAAAGCGCTCGCGAAACCTGGGAGCCAAACGAAAACCAGAACGCTGAAGACAAAGGCGGTTTTGTAACCGCGGCCGACGTACCGACAGAAATGGACACGTTTGTTACCGAAGCAGTAGTTACAGAGCCGGAAACGACGTTGTCTAATTTCGAGCCCCCCCCCCAGGTTCCTGATTTCGTATCCACACATACCGTGGCATTCGAATCGTCGCAGCCCGCGTCACCCGACCTCCAAGACCAGGCGCACTCGAGCGATTTGGTATCCGAACCTGCAGTCGGATTGGAACCATTTCAGCGCGCGTCACGCGAGATTCCTTTCGAGGCCCACGCGACCACCGTTACTCCACAGCCGGTCCTCGTCCAAGAAGCTCCGCCCGTTGGCGAAATTCTCGTGCCACGTGAAAACACCGCGGACGTCGCCGAGAAGAAATCGGGTAGCTGGCTTTCGCGCCTTTTGAATCCCTGGGATGCAGGCACCGGCAAAACTAATTCGTTGACTTCAGCATGGGGCGCAGGAAACGTCACCGCGGTAGACACCGCCGGCGCGCCGCTCGTGCAACCGACAGTTGAAGAACACACGATTGAAGAACACAAACTCGGCGAGCACAAAGTCGAGGACCATAAATTCGAGGAAGTTTTGAGCGCGGCTCCGAGCCACATCACAAATGAACTCCCTACCGAAGCCTTGAACGAAGCACCCAGCGGGACGACCCGCGAGATATCCCATGAAGTAGTGAACGAGGCACCGAACGAAATATCGCATGAAATTCCGGACTATTCCGCGAATCAATCTTTAAATACCGGCTACCAGTCACTGCAGAATGAACTTCCCAGCGTGGTTTCAGACGAACCCGCCGAAATCCGTTCCGCCGATGAGTCTCATCCGCTTTCAGCAGCACCAGATCTTGCATCCACTCCCAGACCTGACATGGATGCCTTAGTCGCCAGCGTGCTTTCGAAGCTGAGCCCGGAGATGTTGCAAGCCGTTACGCGCGAAATACTGAAACCCGTGGTCGCAGCGATGGTCGCCGAAGAGCTCAACTCCAAAAAGTAATACCCGCCGCTGCACGCGATCGCTGGGCGTCTTTTATATGTACCGGTTGCCAAATTTCCTGCAGCCTCGCTGCCCCAGAATTGACGCCCTCGCTTTGTCCCTCGTATAGTCAAAGATTACTTTCCATAAGAAATTTCAGCCCGTGTGCGCAATCCCGAAGGAGAAACTTCACCCGATGGCTCGCGAAATCCCAAAGGCCTACGAACCGCAGCGCATTGAGCCGCAATGGGCGGAGTTCTGGGTGAAAGAAAACCTGTTTCGCGCGGATGTGGGCGCGCCGCCGCCGGTTTTTTCCATCGTAATCCCGCCGCCCAACGTCACCGGTTCGCTGCACATCGGGCACATGCTCGATCACACCGAGATCGACATCCTTGCGCGCTGGCACCGCATGCGGGGTTTCAACACGCTCTATCTGCCCGGAACCGACCACGCCGGAATTTCCACTCAGCGTGTGGTGGTGCGCCAACTCGCGGAGCAAGGCATCGATTACCACGCGCTTGGCCGTGAAGAATTTGTTAAACGCGTGTGGCAGTGGAAAGAAGCAAGCGGCGGCACCATCACCGCGCAGATGCGGCAGATCGGAGACAGTTGCGACTGGACGCGCGAACAATTCACGCTCTCGCCGGAACTTTCCCGGACCGTGCGTGAAGCCTTCGTGCGCCTGTACGAAGAAAAATTAATATATCGCGCGCACTATCTGACCAACTGGTGCCCGGTATGCCTGACAGTCCTGAGCGACTTGGAAGTGGTTCACGAAGAACGCCAGGGCCACCTGTGGTACATCAAGTATCCGGTCGCGGATTCCATCGGCGACCAATCAGCAGACGCCACGCTGCAATTTCTGACCGTGGCGACCACGCGCCCCGAAACCATGCTGGGCGACACCGCCGTCGCAGTTCATCCTCAGGACGAGCGATTTAAACACCTCATCGGCAAAAACGTGCTGTTGCCACTGTTGAACCGTGCGATTCCCATCATCGCCGATGAAATGGTCGATCGGGAATTTGGCACCGGAGCGGTAAAAATCACTCCCGCTCACGACCCCAACGATTTTGAAGTTGGCCGGCGGCATCATCTACCTGAAATTAACGTCATAGCCGACGATGGAAAAATGAACGCCGCCGCGGGACCGTACGCCGGGATGGATCGTTTCGAAGCACGAAAGAAAATCGTTGAAGACCTGAAGGCTCAAGGCCTGCTGGAGAAAATAACCGACCACCCGCACGCCGTCGGCCTGTGCGAGCGGAGCCGCACTATTGTCGAACCGCGCGCCTCCACGCAATGGTTCTGCAGCATGAAGCCGCTCGCCGAACCCGCCATCGCGGCCGTGGAGCGTAACGAAATTAAGATCATCCCCGAAAATCGCCGCGAAGAATATTTCAACTGGATGCGCAATATCCGCGACTGGACGCTGTCGCGGCAACTCTGGTGGGGGCATCGCATTCCCGCGTGGTATTGCGCTGAATCGAAACACGTGACCGTAGCGCGCGAAGCCCCCACAAAGTGCGGCGCCTGTGGATCGGAAAATCTGCAGCAGGATCCCGACGTGCTCGATACCTGGTTTAGTTCCGGCCTGTGGCCCTTTTCCACGCTCGGCTGGCCGGAGCAGACGCCCGATTTGAAAACTTACTATCCCACCAGCTTGCTCATCACCGGTTACGACATCCTGTTCTTCTGGGTGGCCCGCATGATCATGCTGGGCATTCACTTCACGGGGAAAATTCCCTTTCGCGCCGTGTACTTGCACTCGCTGGTGCGCACCGGTTCCGGCGAAAAAATGTCCAAGTCCAAAGGCACCGGCCTCGATCCCGTGGTCCTGAATCAACAGTACGGCACAGACGCGATGCGCTTTTGTCTGGCGTCTATGGCTGCGCCTGGGACGGATATCGTTTTATCCGATGACCGCCTCGCCGGTGCACGCAACTTTGCCAATAAAATCTGGAACGCCGCGCGCTTCCTGTTCGTAAACCTGGAAAAATTTGAGCAAACCGGAACCAAGCTCGAAGAATTGGCCTCGCCGGAAATTCGCGCGAAAGCCCCTTACGCGCTGGCTGGTGCGGTTCCTCTGCGTGACGCCTGGATTTTCGCGCGCCTTGCCGCCACCATTGATCAAGTCAACGAAGCTTTCGCGAATTATCGCTTTCATGAAGCGGCGCAATGCGTGTATCAGTTCTTCTGGGGCGATTTTTGCGATTGGTATATCGAATGGGTGAAACCTGAGCTGCAAAGTGCCGCCAGCGAGCACGCTGTCGTTGCCTGGCGAAATCTATTCGCCGTGTTCGAAACCGCGCTCCGGCTGCTCCATCCGGTAATGCCCTTCCTGACCGAAGAGCTGTGGCACCAATTGCCGCAGCTCGTCGCGGCCAAATCGATCGCTCTCGCACGCTTTCCCGAGGTTAGGGATAGTTGGCGAAACGATGCCGCGCTCGCGGAGTTTGCGCTGATTCAGGAAATTATTACCGCGGTGCGCAATATCCGCGCGGAGATGAAGCTCGATCCCAGGAAAAAAGTCGCGGCGGAAATCTCCTTGCTTGACAAGGCTGCGATGGCCTCCATGGAAGCGCATCGCGATGGGATCATGCGGCTCGGCATGCTCACTGATCTGAAAATCACCAGCGAACACCTTGCTCAAGCGGGCGGCGCCGTGCGTTCCACGGCACAATTCGATCTGCGCATCGAGTACACCGAAACCGTGGATGTTGCCGCTGAGTCCGCCCGGCTGAACAAAGAGCTGGAAGGCCTTCGCAAAGCCATCGGCTCCAAGGAAAAACAGTTGGGCAACGATACCTTCCGCAACCGCGCGCCGGAAAAAATCATTCGCGGACTGGAAGCGACGCTGGCCGAGCAGCGCATCGAGATGCAAAAGCTGGCCGATCGACTCGGCCAACTGAACAATAATCTGTAGCGGCTCTAGACAGAGCAGCTGACCGTTACAGATTCCCCGCCGGGAGAAAACCACGGCGGGTTGCGCAAAGCAGACAGGAAACATAAATGCCGGCCCGTAAAAAAAGTTCTGAACAAATCGCCGGCGCCACGGAGCGGCAAGTCACCGCTTTGCTGACGCTGCTCGCGGAGAACGGAACCATCGTCATCAGCGGCGCAAGAATCGCCCGTGAGATCGGCGTGTCCCGCTCCACGGTCTGGCGCTGGGTGACCCGCTTGCGCGAACTCGGCGTCAAAGTGAAAGGCCAGGCGGCCTCCGGTTATTTCCTCGAAAATGTGCCGGACATTTTGACCGCCGACATGCTTCGGCAGAGACTGCGCGGCAGCTTATTCGGCAAGCGCATTTATCATTTCTTCAAAACCGATTCGACCAACCGCGTCGCGCTGGAACTTGGCCACGCAGGCGAACCCGAAGGCGCGGTAGTGCTGGCGGAAGAACAAACCGCCGGACGCGGGCGTGCCGGCCACAACTGGCATTCCGAGCGCGCAGCCGGAATCTACGCCACGCTTCTGTTGCGGCCCAGGCTGGCGCCGGTGCAGGCTCCGCTGCTCACCATGATGGCGGGCTTGTCCGCGCATGCCGCCGTGCAGGGAGTCACCGGGCTGAGTGTAGACTTGAAGTGGCCGAACGATCTGTTGGTTCGCGAGAAAAAAGTCGGCGGTATCTTGACCGAGATGCATGCGGAGCCTTCGCAAGTGCGCTTCGTCATCGTGGGGATCGGCATCAACGTAAACCAGGAAAAGTTCCCCGCGGAATTAGCGAAGTCCGCTACCTCTCTCCGCGTTGAGACCGGGCGGCTGCAATCGCGACTGGATGTGCTGGTGCGTTTCTTGCGGGAATTCGAAAGCGATTACGCGGAGTTTCTGCGCAATGGAGCCGCCAGCGTGGTAAAACGTTTTGAAGCACTTTCAACCTACGCGCGCGGCAAGCGCGTGCGCGTGACCAACGGCAATGAGGTTTTTACCGGCGTCACCGCTGGTTTGGAAAAGGAAGGATTGCTTCGCGTGAAGCGCGACGATGGAGAAATATCCACGGTAATTGCCGGTGAGGTCACGGAAGTTCGCTGACCGTGCCACAATCTTTAACAGTGCAATTGCGCAACAGAAGTTAGTCGGGCAAAACAAATATGCTGCTGACCATTGACGTCGGAAATACCAATACCGTGCTGGGCGTTTTTCGCGAGGCTGAGCTGGTCGCCAACTGGCGGCTAACCACTGCGCGCGAGCAAACCGTTGACGAATACGGCGTGCTGGCGCGGAACTTATTCACGCTCGCTGGTCTGGACCGCGACTCCATCGGCGGCGTCATTATCAGCTCCGTGGTGCCGCCGGTGAACTGGACGCTCGCGGAAATGGCGCGCATCTATCTCGGCAAAAAAGCGCTCTTCGTCGAGCCTGGCGTGAAAACCGGCATGGCCGTGCTGGTCGATAATCCGCTCGAAGTTGGAGCGGACCGCATCGTCAACGGCGTAGCGGCCTTCCACGAATACGGTGGCCCATGCATCGTGGTGGATTTCGGCACCGCGATTACCTTTGACGTCATTTCGGTGCATGGAGAATATCTCGGCGGCTCGATCGCTCCGGGAATAGGAATTTCCTCGGAAGCGTTGTTCGCTCGCGCAGCACGGCTCCCGCGAGTCGAAATTAAAGATCCCGGAAAAGTAATCGGCACCAATACCGTCACCCATATGCAGGCCGGTTTGTATTACGGCGCAGTCGACATGGTCGATGGCATGTTGAAGCGCATCAAGGCCGAGCTCGGCGGCGAGGTAACGGTGATCGCCACTGGCGGTCACGCAAAACTGGTGGCGCGCGGATCGAAGCATATTCAGCACACCGATGAATTTCTGACCCTTAAAGGTCTGCGGTTGATCTGGGAAAAAAATCATATTGCGGACGCCGGTAAAAGTTCGCCAAACCGCGAGGCAGATCGTCCACTGGATCGAGAAGTGTCCGCTCCGGCAGATCGCCAGGCGCATTCCTTCGCAACCGAAAAGAAACCGCATAGATAGGACAGTCGCCGCACTCGCCGCGAGCATTATTCGAAACTCCGGTGTTTTGCCGCCTCACATGGACGGTTGGAACTATTTCAATTACTTCACGGAAATCGAAGAGTATTTCTGGAAAAAGCGCGGCGCACATCTGCTGGTCTCGCCGCTGGACTGGGCCATCATGGAAACCTGGCAGAAGGCCGGGATACCTTTGGAAGCCGCACTGAAAGGAATCGATCGCGCCTTCGAAAGTTACCAGCGGTCACGTCGCGGCGGATTCGGCAAACCGTTAAAAAGCCTGGCGTACTGCACAGACGCCGTTCTGGAAGCGGCTGAGGAGCAGGAGGAAGCCGCCGCCGGCAGCACTCCCAAGGGCCGAGCAGCGGCTGCAACAGAAACTTTTTCGCGCGAAGAGCTGAAAGCGTTCTTCTCTCGCAACGCCGCGAAAATTATAGTGGTGGCGGAAAAACATACAGCCTCGCAAGGCGATTTGAGTGCACGACTAAAAGAAATTGCCCAATCGCTGGAGTCGCACATAACTTTGCTGGAAACACCCGGCGCACTGGATCTGGAAGATCTAGAACGCCGGCTCACCATCCTTGACGATAAACAGCAGGCCACTCTCGCCAGTCACGCGGACGAAGAACGCATGTTGCAAATTCGCCGCGAAGTGGATGGGCAACTTGCGGCCTACCGGCGAAAAATGAAGGCGGAGCAATTGGCCCTCGTGGAAAAGCAATACACCCAGAAACGCTTACTGGAAGAATTCGGGCTGCCCCGCCTGAGCCTGTATTATTTTTCGTAACACTCGTCGCGCTTGACGTTCACGACGCGCTATTACCAATATCAGCGTAAAACACTGAGCGGTTCGCGCTTGAATAATCTTGAGCGAACCTGCTGCGATCGCTCTAACGTAAAGATAAGGACACAATACTATGTCAGATGAGTTACTATTATCGATTGAGAAGCTAATCTATGGCGGCGACGGCTTGACTCACGCGGACGGTAACACCGTGTTTGTGCCTTTCGTATTGCCCGGCGAAGCGGTGCGTGCGGCCGTCAAAACCAAGAAAAAGAAACTCATCTGGACCACACTGCTGGAAGTAACCTCCCCTTCCCCGGTACGTATCGCCGGAAGCTGCCCGCATTTTAAAATTTGCGGCGGATGCCATTACCAGCACATTCCTGCAGCCGAGCAAGTGCGTTTGAAGTCTGAAATTCTACGGGAAACCCTCTCCCGCCTCGGTGGCATCCAGTGGGACGGCGAAATTATTCCTCACACAGGTGAGCCCTACGGATACCGCAATCGCGCTCAGTGGGCCGTGCGCAGCGGAATGCCGCGAGCGCTCGGCTACTTTCTGCCCGAGAGTTCCGTCATTTTGCCCATCGACGTGTGTCCGATACTTTCGCCGCGTCTCGCGGATACCTTCGCGCAATTACAGGAAATGGCGCGCGGCGCAACTTTGCCCACTGGCATTCTGGAAATCGAAGCCTTCGTCGACTCGTCGGACGAAAAGGTCGCCCTCAACGTGGCCTTCGATAAGTTTCCCGGCCCCGCCGAAGCACTCGCCACTTTGTTTCGTAAAGCCCTGCCTCATGTGGACAGCCTCTTGCTATTGGATCAAAAGAAGGACCGCTTCGAGTTAACAGGCCCGGGATTTCTGATCCACGAATTGGGCGGATTCCGCTACCAGGTAAGCCATCTCTCATTTTTCCAGGTCAATCGTTTTCTCACCGAAGATCTTTTAAAGACCATGACCGCAGGCGCGAAAGGCAATTTAGCGCTCGATCTGTATGCGGGCGTAGGCTTCTTCACGCTGCCTCTCGCACGCTCGTTCGAACGCGTGGTCAGCGTAGACGCCAATCTCGCCGCCACGCGCGATCTTTCCGTGAATGCCGAGAATGCCGGCATAAATATTGTTTCCCACAATGAACACGCCGAAGATTTTCTAAAGAAAACCGAAGAGAAACCGGATTTCGCCTTGCTCGATCCCCCGAGATCGGGCCTCGGCACCGACGCGGCCGCCAAACTTTCCGCATTGGGCGCCGCGGAGATCGTCTATCTGTCGTGTGATCCCGCGACGCTCGCCAGGGATCTGGCGGTGTTAACCGGCTCGTCCAGAAATCCCGTCACCTCTCTCACCATCGGCGCGAAGCCTTACGAGATAACCGAAATGCACATTTTCGATCTGTTTCCGCAAACCTTCCACATCGAGACCATGGTCCGATTACGCAAACTTCCATGAAGCTCCCGGCCATCGCAATCGCCTCGGTATTTGCCTTGGGGATTGTGTTTGGCCTGTTGCCCACGATCGCACATCATGCCGCTTCGCACTCTTTTCTCGCCTGGCTCTTCGCTTTCACCGCGGTTGCCCTGCTCGCAGGAGTTGCCCTCGCACATGCGAACCAGTTGGCGCTCGCCGCCGTCGCGTCCTTATCCTGTTGGGCATTGCTGGGCATCACGGGAGCATGCCTCGCTGAACAACCGCGACGCGCTGATCACATTCTGCAACTCGCCGATGCCGGCATCGTCAATTGGAAAACTCCGCTCCGTTATTTCGGCCGCTTGCGCGATGAGCCCGAGCCGCTGCCGTGGGGCGTCAGATACGAAATTGATTTGTCTGGCGTCGAATCAGAAGGGACGATCATTCCAGCGACCGGGGGGTTGCGCCTGACCTATGTTGCGCGTCCAGTACCTCCAGGTCTGCAATACACGGACAAACAGCCCGGCTGGCGTGGTGATCGGCAGCCAGAAATGACATCTGTCCCGGAACTTCACGCCGGCGACGCGATCGCCGTTTTGACCCAAACCCGCTTGCCGCAGGTTTTTCGCAACGAAGGCGCCTTCGATCGTCGCGTATTTTTATCCCGGCAGAAAATTGACGTCGTCGCAAATCTACGCGCGCCTCAACTGTTGGAGCTTGTACAGCCCGGCCGGCCAACCATCGCTACTCGCATCGCTCGCACACGACGTCGTCTTCGCGAACAGATCGACGCGCTCCTGCCAACCCAAACAAACATAGCAGGCGTGCTGCGCGCCATGCTGCTCGGCGATAAAAGTTTTGTGGATCGCGACGAGTCCATGGACTTTCAGAAAACTGGCGCCTTCCACGTGTTAGTCGTTGCGGGCCTGCACGTTGCAGCATTCGCGCTCCTGGTGTCGTGGATCGGACGCAGGCTGCGGTTCCCGCATCTGGCCACCGTCGCCTTCACGCTGATTCTGTTGTTCGGCTATGTGTGTGTGGTCGAGCAGCGAGCGCCAGTCTTGCGCGCGGCGTTAATGGCCGCGATCGTCGTAGTCGGTAGGGTTTTCTTTCGTCGTCTGGATTTGCTGAACACTGTCGCGGTGGCAGCAACAATATTGTTGGTAGCGAACCCGTCCATGCTTCGCGATTCCAGTTTTCAGTTCTCGTTTCTGGCCATTGCCTGCATCGCGGGCCTGGGCGCACCATGGCTCGAGCGCACCGTCCAACCGTACGCACGCGCGTTACGGGGATGGCGCGACGTCACCAGAGACAGCTCGCATGAAGCGCGCCAGGCGCAATTCCGCATCGATCTGCGCACGATGGCCCACGCGATTGAAGCGCGAATGCCTCCGCGTGTCGGCAAACTGTCCACATCCTCACTAGTGCTTGGATTAGCTTCCGTCTTTCGCGCGTGGGAATTGTTTGTGCTCTCCACCATCCTGCAAATCGGCATGCTGCCGCTCTTTGCTCGCGAGTTTCATCGCATCACCCTTGCAGGCCCAGTCGTAAATTTCGCCGCGGTCCCGCTCATTGCGCTGATCGTGCCTTTTGGATTCTTAACGTTGCTTGCCAGTTTTTCATTTTTTCCACTCGGCAGGATTCTTGCTATTCCCCTTTCATGGATCACCATGTTGCTTCTGCACCTCGTGCAGTGGTTTGCGCATTTCCCGCGACTCAGCTATCGCACCCCGGGCGCCCCAATTTGGATAACCCTCGCCTTTTTACTAACGCTCATATTGCTCATGACGTGTTTTCGCCTGCAGTTCACTGCGCGAAGACTGGCCACGTACAGTCTTATCGCCATCCTCGCCTCCGGAGCGATTCTCATCGCTACTTCGCCGTTTCCACCGCGCATGTACGGGGGAAAGCTGGAGCTTACTATCCTCGATGTCGGCCAGGGCGATTCGTTGTTCGTAGTCTCTCCGCAAGGCAAAACAATCCTCATCGATGGGGGCGGCGCATTCACCGGTTTCCCTGGCCAACCGCAGCAACGTGGCGTCGATCCCGGCGAGGAAGCTGTTTCGCCCTATCTATGGTGGCGCGGCGTTAAAACCATCGACGTAGTAGCGGTAACCCACGCTCACCAGGATCATCTGGGTGGACTGACCGCGATTCTCGAAAACTTCCATGTTGGGCGATTGTGGATCGGGCGCGAAGCCAGCGCGCAGGCATTGGCTAAACTGGAAGCTCTGGCACGCGAGAAGAATATTCCGCTGGAGCATGAATCCCGCGGAAAAACATTTTCGCTGGATGGCGTACAGGGACAATTTCTCTGGCCTGAAGTTCCTGCAGAGACTGCTTCAAACGTTGCATCAGAAGTTTCGGGCAATACTCCTGCCGGCGTTTCAACATCTTCCGCACCGTCGGCCGCAAAAAACAACGACTCGTTAGTCTTGCATCTACAGTACGGAAAGCGGTCCCTGTTGCTCCCCGGCGACGCCGAAAAGCAGGCTGAGCGCATCATCCTTGCCGAGAATCCCGAAGACATCCTTCACGCCGACGTGCTGAAAATTGGCCATCACGGCAGCAAAAACTCAACCACCATGGAATTCTTATCCGCCGTACACCCGCAGGTCGCCGTGATTTCCGCAGGCGAAAATAATTCTTATGGCCACCCCAGCCTCGAATTGCTTGAACGGCTCAATATCGCCGGAGTGCGCACATTCCGAACCGACCGCGACGGCGCGGTACACATCCTCACCGATGGTGATCGCCTGGAAATTTCCTGCTTCGTCGCGTGTCCCGATCCACCGATTGTCTCTGTCTCAGGACCCGCGGAGTCGCCAGATGGCTACCAGAACAAGCAGCAGCAGTAAAAACCCGACACTCGCTTGCCATTCGTGATTCTTTTTGTATTGCGCGAAGGAAAAACGGCCAGGGCTGCCGCTCTGCAGTTTCGCCGGCCACAGCCTCGGGAGAAATAGCGGCACCGCCGCTGCGTATTCATCGAAGCGCCCCCGGTGCTGCAGCCTCAGATCGTCTTCTTCTTTGCGCATCACCATGGAATAAAAAACCGCAAAGTATACGCCGAGTATCGCCGCCGACATCCACGAGCGCATCGCCATTCCGGCTCCGAGTGCGAGAATCGCGCTGCCCAGATAAAGCGGATTGCGGGTGTAGGCGTACGGCCCAGTAACCGTGAGTAATTCCTGTTTGTGAAGATAACCCGCAGCCCGCGCGCGTAGACCTAGTCCAACGGCGCCAACGAGCGCGCCGTGCACGATGCTGTGCGGTTGCGGCCTGGCAAAAAACAAAACCGCAATCGCCAGCGGATATCCCAGCCGCACTCTCCAGCGCACGAAAAAAGCCCCGGCGGTCATCCGCGTTCCTTAACCACACGCCCGACCGCGTCAAGAACCGCATCGACTTGAATTTCCAACATCGACGGGTGCGGGAGTTCGCTGCGCCTGTGTGTGGTCACCACATTGGAGGCACGCAAAACAATATCGCGGGGAGCCACCGCAATATTTTTTGTATCCAACGAAAAATCGCTCGCGACGCGATACGGCCCATTTCGCTTCGGATCGGTCGGACCAAACAGCGCCACGACCGGCGTTCCGAGCGCCACCCCCAGATGCAGCGGCCCGGTATCGCCTCCGACAACGCACACGGCATTGCGCAGCAGCGACATCAGCGATCCGAGTTCGCCATTAAATAGCAGCGGATCAGCATCGCCACTCGCGCCGCGAACCTGTGCGGCCAAATCGTCCTCGCCCGGCCCATAGTTCACCACGCATCGTAATCCAAGTGTGCTGCTGATCTTCCGGCACAGCGCGCCAAATCGTTCCGCGGGCCAGCATTTGGAACGCCAACCCCCGCCCGGGCTCAGCACGATATAACGATCCACATTTCGACTGCGCAGAAATTTTACAAGCGCTTCATCTTCAACCGGCGGCGGTTGCAGATTGACATTCGCTACCGCATCGCGGGCTCCCGCCAACTTTGACAATTCCCCGTTCTGCTGGGCCACGTGCGCGCTTATCGCGTGAACGCTTTCCGTATACAGCAGCGGCACGCCCGCTTCTCTGACCGATTGCGACGAGAATCCAATGCGCCGTTTCACTCCGGCAAGAAATGGCAGGCTTGCGGACTTCCACAGCCCCTGGTAATCGATGGCTGTATTGAATCCATGCCCACGGATTTCGCGAATCGTTTTCAGCACAGAAGAAAATTCTCGCGTTTCCGTGGTCCAGATTTTCGACGCCAACCCGCTGCTGGCCGCCAATAATTTCCATCGCGCCTGCGCAAGCCAGATAATTTCCGCCTGCGGAAACGTTTCGCGCAGCGCCGCGACCGCCGGAAATGTGTGAACGATATCGCCAAGCGAACCCAGTCGCACCACCAGAAATTTCGGCTCAGCCATGCGGCGCCTTGCGCACCGATTCCAGCAGTCCGCGCGTCGAGTGTTCTTTCGGATCACCCACGATGGCAACTCGTATGCCCAGCGAATTCGAGGTGGCCCGCTCCGGCACCGTGTCGGCCGTGTAGTCCGTACCTTTTGCATGAACATCCGGCCGCAGTTCTTCGAGCAATACTTCGACGCTTGTTTCGCTGAAAATAATCACGTAATCCACGGCGCGCAATGCAGCAACCAGCCGCGCGCGCGCCTTTTCGTCCAGTATCGGTCGGCCTGCCCCTTTTAAATCGCGTACAGTAGCATCGCTGTTCACACCCACGACTAAAACGTCGCCCTCTTTTCGCGCGGCTTCCAGATATCTGACGTGACCGGCGTGCAGCACGTCGAAGCAGCCGTTGGCTAAGACCACGCGTTGGCCGTTTTTTTTATGTTCTGTGCGCAGCGCCTGAATATCTTGTTGCGAAATAATTTTGGATTCCGATGGCAGCATTTTTCAGGCAGGCGCTCCGGCGGCCTCGCGATGAATCGCAGCCAGCAACTCGTCGCGCGTGACCGTCGCTGTCCCTCGCTTCATCACCACGAGTCCGCCCGCGATATTCGCGAGATGGGCCGCTTCCAGTGCCGACGCGCCACACGCCAGCGCGAGCGTATACGCCGCCAACACCGTGTCGCCTGCGCCGGTCACATCCACCGATTGATCGCTGCCGTGAACCGGAATGTGCGTCAGGTGCTTGCCGGGTTCGAACAACGCCACCCCGTGCCGCCCGCGCGTGACCAGCAGCGCCTTCAGCTTCATCGCGGAAAGCGTCGCATGTCCACTTCGTGCCAACTCCGAAAGATCTTCTCCTATCGATGTGTGATGCTGCGCTTCCAGTTCTCCTTCGTTGGGCGTCGCGGAAGTAATTCCCGCGCGTGCGTACGCATGCACATTACGCCGCGCGTCAAGAGTAATGGGCAGCGCAGCCTTGCCTTTGGCGTAAGCTGCGTGGGCCAGTTCGGGTGTGGCAACGCCCAAGCCATAATCTGAGATCGCCAGCGCATCCGCGTGCTTTACATTCGCGAGCAATGTCCGCAGCAATTTTTTATGCGAGTCTTCCGGAAGCGCAGATTGTGGCTCGCGATCCATCCGCAAGACCTGCTGACCCACCGCATGCGCCCAACCAGCCACGAAACGTGTCTTGGTCGGCGTGCACCACTCTTTCACCCGCACAATCCCCGACACATCAACACTCTTCTTACGAAAATAATCGATCAACGCGTTTCCATTCATGTCATCGCCAACCGCACTCACCGGCAACACCCTCGCTCCCAGGTCGGCAATATTGTTGGCGGCGTTCGCTCCGCCCCCCGGCAGCAACAAGGTTTCGTGATGCCGCAAAATTAATACGGGAGCCTCGCGCGAAACTCGGGAGATTTCACCGAACTGAAACTCGTCCGCCACGAAGTCGCCTAAAAGCACAATAGTTTTTGTCGAGAACTGCTCAATGTACTCAGCGAGAGCGCGCAAATCTACCGACGTGATATTGCGTTTTGGTTTTGCCATCCGCTTCATTTTATTTGCTTAAGAATCCAATCTACGGCGCCGCTCAAGTCAGCGGCAATAAAATCGGGTTCCAGCGCCCACTTCTGCGCGTGCCATTGCAATTCCCCTTCGCCATACCCCGTGCGCACCAGAATACTTCGTGCACCTGCTCGATGCGCCAATTCAATGTCGCCATATCGATCGCCGACAACAAAAGATTGTTTCAAATCAATTCCGTGCGCCGCCGAAGCGTCGTCCAGCATGCCGGTAGCTGGCTTGCGGCACACGCACCGGTCAGCCGAAACATGCGGACAATAATAAATTCCGTCGATGTGCGCGCCCTCCGCATCGAACTGTTCCCGCATTAAGTCGTGCACAATGTGTACCACCGATTCCGGAAAGTATCCACGACCTACGCCGGATTGATTGGTGACCACAAAAACCGGTAAGCCGCGCGCGTTCAATTTGCGAATCGCGGCAGGTGCAAACGGATACATGTGAAAACGCGAAACGTGATTCAGGTACCCCACTTCCTCGGCAATTGTCCCGTCGCGATCAAGAAAAACTCCGGGTCTCAGTTCGCCACTCTCAGGCACGCTGCGCCTCAATGGCAGACAGCCACGGAGTCACCGCCGCTTCCACTTCGCCGCTAGTGATTTGCGTCATGCATCGATGATCGATCGGGCAGCGCCGCAGAAAACACGGGCTACAGTAAGGCTTTTCGCGAACAATCGTGCAACGCGGCGTTACAGGCGCGGTACCAAACGGATCCGTCGGGCCAAAAATAGCAACGGTGGGCAGTCCCACCGCCGCCGCGACATGCATTGCTCCGGAATCGTTTCCGACAAACACGTGACATTGCGAAAGCAGCGCGGGCAAGTCCGCGATATCGGTTTTCCCAGTCAGATCGATCGGCGGCCGTACCATCTCCGATGCAATCGCCGCGGAAACGGCGGCCTCGGCTGCGGCACCAAAAAGAATCACGTCCCCGTCGGCCTGCGCTTGCAAACGATTCGCCACTTCCGCGAACCGTGAGGGTGGCCAGCATTTCGCGGACCCGTAAGCCGCGCCCGCACCAATCGCAATGCGCACTGAATTATTTCGCACTCCCGCCGCAGCGAGCACCTGAGCCGCGCGATCTCGCTTCTCGTCCGTTACCCGCAAGCCAATAAATGATTCCTCCGGAAGCGTATCGATCCATCCAGCACGGCGAAGCAATTCGAGATAGTAATATTTTTCGTGCGCGGGAATTTCTCCCACTTTTGGCACACGCACCGCTCTCGTCAGCAGCATGCTTCGACTATCCCGCGCATAACCGATACGTTCCGGGATTCGCGTGCGCCAGGCCAGCCACGCCGCATCGAACGCATTCTGCAGCAGAATCGCAGCGTCGAATCCTTTATCACGCAATTCGGCAGCAAGCCGTTCCCGCCCGGAAATTCCGGCATGCGCTCCGCGAACGTCGTAAAGAATCAACTCATCCGCGACTTCCTGATCACGATAAATATCCGCAACATAGGGGCGCGCAAGAATCGACACTCTGGCACCCGGACGGCTTCGGATGGCGCGCAAGGCCGGAAGCGCCATGATCGCGTCGCCCACCCAGTTCGTCGCCCGCACCATTATCTTCATGCCAGCGCACCGCGTTTCTGTATACCGCGATTTACCATCGCCAGAAATTCCACTTCGTCCGCGATTTCCAGATCGATTATGGAGACGTACACCGGCATCGCCGGTGATTTACACGCCGTCAGATTCCACGAATCTTTTTCCGTAGTAAGTAGAACCTTTGCGCCGCATTCTGCAGCGGCCTTCTCAATGGATTCCACGTCCGCTGACGAGTAGCTGTGGTGGTCGGCAAAAAACATGTGTCCCGCCGGCGCCACGCCCCAGCGTTGCAGGTCGCGCACGAGCGCTCCGGGATTTCCGATTCCGCAAAAAGCAAAGAACGGTCCCGGGCCGATGTCTCTGGCAGCGTGCAACGAACCGTCGCCACCCATTTCCCGGAAGCCCAGTAATTTCGTGGATGCTACAAACACCCGCGGGTTGCCCGTCCGTTCAACCTTATCTTTCGCCACCTTGGCGTTTTCCCATCGAGTAAACACGATCGCCCCAGCCCGCGACAATGCCGACATTCGTTCCCGCAGTGGCCCCGCAGGCAACAGCGCCTGGTTGCCCATCGCGTACGACGAATCGATCAGCACAATATCCAGGTCGCGAGCCAATTGCAGATGCTGGAAGCCATCGTCCAGAAGAAAAACGTCGATGGCCTGCCGCGATTCCAGTCGGTGCCCTTCCGCAAAACGATCTTTCCCCACGCCAAACATCGCGCGATGCTGCAGCCGCGAACGCATCAGCTCCACTTCGTCGCTACTGTCTGCGGTGCCGCGGTAACCTCGGCTCAGAATCGCAACACGGCATCCCTGCGCCAAAAGTTTTTCCGCCAGCCAGATCACCATCGGCGTTTTTCCCGTGCCGCCGACGCTCAAATTCCCCACACTGATGACCGCTGCGTTAAGCCGCTTCCGCCGAAGAACCTTGGTATACATCCATGCCCGCGTGCTTGCGGCCACGCCGTACAGCAAAGAAACCGGCCGCAGCACCATACGCAGCAGAGGTGAGACCGTCGTCGCCCCGTCTCGTATCAATGTGTGGCGCCCTTGTATTTCAAGTACGCCGCAATTTCCGCGAGCGCCCGATCAGTAGCTCCCCTGCTGTCTTCCACCAGTTCGCGCGCCTTTTCTCCCATCGCCCTCATTCTTTCCGGCTCGCGGAAAAATTCGATCCATGCCACGCCTGCATCTTCCGGGCTTTCCACCTGCACCGCCGCGCCGGCAGAAACGAAGCGCGCAGCAATTTCCGAAAAATTTTCCATCGACGGACCGAACACCGGAATTCTACCGAACGCGGCCGGCTCCAGAATATTATGGCCGCCCGACGGCACTAGCGAGCCCCCGACGAACACACCGTCGGCGCAACCGTACAGCGAAGCCAGTTCGCCGATGCTGTCCAGCAGCAATACCGTGGTGTCCTTCGGGATTACACTCCCGCCGGTCCCATTTAATCCGCCCGCTGGCACCTCATTATCAATTGTCAATTGCGTGCGCCGCAGAAATTTGCGCCGCGATTCGTGAATAAATTCAGCGGCGGCCTCAAATCGCTCCGGTTTTCGCGGAGCCAGCACCAAAAACGCGTTCGGGTATTCGCCCTGCAGCGTCCCAAAAGCGATAAGCGCCAGCGGCTCTTCCGTGGCCACCACGCTGCCCGCCACGATGATTGGTGAATGGCCGCCGCGTCGCGCCTCGGTTTCCAGCCAATTCGAGAGCGCGGTGGGAGCGGGAAGCTCCAGATCGTATTTCACATTGCCGCTGGCTCGTACGCGATCCGCCGGTGCGCCAAGAACTTTAATGCGTTCCGCATCCTTTTCACTTTGCATCAGCCACATGCTCGCATTGGCAAGCACACTCTTCAGAAATGGCCGCAGAAAAAATCCCGCCGACCGCAGATAGCTTTGATAACGCGTGAACGACCGGTCCGAAATCCGCCCGCTCACGAAAATTACTGGAATTCCGCGTCGCCGCGATTGCCGCAGGAAGTTCGGCCATATCTCCGTTTCCAGAATAATCACAATCGCCGGCTTTACCGCGTTCAGTGCGCGCTTCACGCAGAAAGCCCAATCGAGCGGAAAATATATGATGGCGTCGGCAAAAGGTATGCGCTCTCGCGCAAGCGCCTGCCCGGTAATCGTAGTCGTAGAAATAATCAGGCTGCGCGCGGGATACGTTTCCTTCAAACGGCGCGCCAGCGCCACACCCGCAAGAACCTCGCCAACCGACACCGCGTGCACCCAAATCGTCCCGTGCAGCCCCAATTTATTTTTAAATGCAGGAAAAGACAGTCCCAGGCGCTCGCCGAGATTGGAAAAATATTTTCCATGCCGCAAACCTTGCACTAGCCAGTACGGCGCAAGTGCAGCTATCGCCATCAGAATGCTATAAATGAAATACACGAAAAGTGGCTCCGGTCTGTCCCCCGCGCGCGCAGAAAACAACCGCAAAACGGGGCAACCCCGTACATCCTCTCGGAATCGAAGGCGTGAGAGTGAGAAAAGTCTATTATAACTCCATGCGAATCCCATCCATGGTACTTCCCTGCCTTGCCTTCCTTCTCATGGCGGCTATCCAAGCAGGCGCGCAGCACGATGCAACCCGGCAGCGATCGCTGGAAACCTCTTCGCTCGAATCTCATGAGGGCTTGACCATCACCGCGCGCCCGTGGACCGACGCGGCACTTTACAAAGAAAAGTTCTCCAAGAAATCTCCGTACGCTGCGGGAATCCTCGCGATGCAGGTTGTTTTCCGAAATGATTCCAACGAAAGCATGAAGATCGCCCTCGACAAAATCCGGCTCTCGTTTCACATAGACGAAGACAATCGGCAGGAGCTGCAATCCCTAACCGCGGGTCAGGTCGCCGATGAAATTCTGAAACCCGGCGGCAAAGATCCCACCAAGCGAACCAGGCTTCCTCTCCCCGTCAGCATTCCGAGAGGCTCAAACGACAAGCAGTGGACGGAATTGCGGCAGCAGGCGGAAAACGCTGGAGTGCCCGCCAGCGTGATCGCTCCGCACAGCACCGTTCAAGGCCTTCTGTATTTCGATCTCCAGGGACAATTCGATCTGCTGAACGGTGCGCACCTCTACATCCCCGACGTCACCGCCATGGAAAACAATCGATCATTAACCTATTTTGAAATTGATTTGAGCCGGCAAGCCGGTAAATAAAACTCACTCGGATTCGCACTCGAGCGTTCACGTCCGAATCTGCGGGTTTCCATAAAAACATTTTAAGCTGAGTTTGCGCCCGTTGCTTCCGTCGGCTACGATGACTTGTGCGGAATATTTTTGAATCTCGCGGGCAAATGTTCACTCTCCTCGAAGAATTAAATCCTCAGCAGCGTTTAGCCGCGGAAACCTCGGAAGGTCCGCTGCTCATCCTTGCCGGAGCCGGCACCGGCAAGACCCGCGCCATTACCTTTCGCATGGCCAATCTGATTGCGTGCAGCGTTCCCGCTGACTCCATCCTTGCCGTCACCTTCACCAACAAGGCCGCCGAGGAAATGCGCACGCGCGTATCCAATCTGCTTTCCCGCGCAGGCATAGCGCCGTCGGTTCCCTGGGTTTCCACGTTTCATTCTTTGTGCGCACGCCTTTTGCGCCGTGAAGCCACCAATGCGGAACTCCCGCGCGATTTCGCCATTTATGATGACGACGATCAGCTTGCCACCGTCAAACTAATGATGGCCGCGCTGAAAATCGAAGACGACACGCTGACTCCTCGCAACGTTCTCAGCCGCATCAGTCACGCCAAAAACCACGCACGCACCCCAGAGATGATTCGCGCCGAGGCTGTGGGGCAGGACGGCAAGCATGTCGCCAATATTTTTGCCGCTTACGAAAAACAATTGCAGCAGAGTAGCGCCCTCGACTTCGATGATCTTCTGCTGCGTTCCGCAAAATTGCTTCGCGAAGCCCCCGCCATTCGCGAACGCTGGCAATCGCGTTTCCAATATATTCACGTCGACGAATACCAGGACACCAACCGCGTGCAGTACGAACTGCTGCGTTTGCTCACTGGACCCCAACACAATGTCTGCGTCGTCGGCGACGAGGACCAATCCATTTACCGCTGGCGCGGCGCGGACGTTTCCATCCTGCTGAGTTTTTCGCACGACTTTCCGAACGCCAAGGTCATCAAGCTCGAGCGCAATTATCGTTCCACCCAGCAGATCCTCGATGCCGCGGGCGCAGTTGTCGCCAACAATCCACAACGTATCGGCAAATCGCTTGGCGCTGAAAATGGCGCAGGCGCGAACCTGCGCTATTACGAAGCGCGCGACGCGCAAGCCGAAGCCGAATTCGTAGCCGGCGAACTGGAACGCATTCTCGACGACGACTCTTCGCAGACCTGCGCCGTGGAATACCGCACCAATTTCCAGTCGCGCGCATTCGAAGAAGCCTTCCGGCGTCGCGGCTTGAGTTACAAGCTCGTTGGTGGTTTCAGTTTTTACAATCGTGCGGAAGTGAAAGACACGCTGGCTTACGTTCGCCTGGTCATGCATCCCGACGACGACGTCTCGCTGATGCGCGTATTGAACGTTCCCCCGCGGGGCATCGGTAAAACCACAGTGGATGCTGTGCGTGAAACCGCCCGCGCCGACAGTTCTTCGCTGCGGAGCGCCATCGCAAAATTTGTTTCCGGAGCCGCTGGAGGACGCGCGGTAACTCCGCTTCGCGTATTTCAGGAATTGATCGCAAAGTTGCAGGACGCCCTTGCCCAAAAAGAGCCCGCCGACTTCCTGCGCGCCGTACTCGACGAATCCGGCTACATGGACATGCTGAAAGACCGCAACACGCCTGACGACGTCGCGCGCCTAGAAAACCTTCAGGAATTAACTCGCGCAGTCGCCGAAAGCATGGACGCCGGCGAAACGTTTACGGATTTTCTCGATGCCGCCGCACTGGTCAGCGATGCCGATTCTTTCGAAGGCAAGCCCGGCGTCACCTTAATTACCCTGCACAGCACCAAAGGCCTGGAGTTCGATCACGTTTTCCTCACCGGGCTCGAAGAAGGCATCTGCCCGCACAGCCGCTCCTTGCTCGAAGAAAAGGGCATAGAAGAAGAGCGCCGCCTTTGTTACGTGGGAATGACCCGCGCACGCAAGTCCCTTACACTCTCCCGCGCCGTGTATCGCCGCATTTTCGGTAATGAACAACAAATGCGCGCTTCCATCGCATCGCGTTTCCTGGCTGAAATTCCCAGCGAACTGGTCGACACCGTCCGCGGCTCGATTTCCGAGATCGGTCAGAAGCGCCGCTATGAACCCGACCCCGAATATTCCTATTCCTCCGAAGAATTTGTGCGCCGCGTGCGCTCCGGCCCAACGTCATCAACTGCCGCGTCGCGACGATCAACCAGCCCCAGCACCTTCACGCGCCCGCCCCTCAAGCGGGGCGCCGACGCTAATCCTATGCTCGGCAGAAAAGTTCGCCACCCCACCTACGGCACCGGCACCGTTGTCGGCGTGGAAGGCGACGATGATGATCGCCGCGTGTCCGTAAGCTTCCCCGGCCGCGGCACCAAAAAATTTATCGAGCGGTACGCGCAACTGGAACTGGCCTGACCGTTCCATCAGGAAGTTGCGCGTCCGCGCTACCCGGGGTACATTGAGGCGCCATCGTCCCAGAATTCTCTCGGCTCACCTACGCGAGAGCAGCCCATAAGCGATCGGAGAGTACGCGTGGGATCAGATCTCTTCCGTTGTAAGAGCATCGATCAACTGTTGTCAGACTCGGAAAATGCGGAAGTCGGCTTAAGAAAATCGCTTGGTTGGGTCAGCCTCACCGCCCTCGGCATTGGCGCAGTCATTGGGTCCGGAATTTTCACCGTAATCGGCACGGCCATTGCCGGCCAGCGTCTCCAAGCATCCTCCATCCTGAACGCGCCGCTTCTGGAATATCTGATTTATCATTCCGCCTCGTTTGGGCGTCCCGGCGCAGGCCCGGCCATCGCTCTTTCCTTCGTCCTTGTGGCCATCGTTTGTGGTTTCGCGTCCGTGTGTTACGCGGAGCTTGCCGCGATGATTCCCATTGCCGGTAGCGCGTACACCTACACCTACGCCACCATGGGCGAACTCATCGCCTGGATTATCGGCTGGGATTTAATCCTCGAATACGCCGTCAGCAACATGGCCGTGTGCGTTGGATTTTCCGCGCACATCGTCGACCTGCTCGATTTCTTCGGCATTCATCCAAATCCGCGCTGGATTTCTCCGGCTTATCTGCCGACTGGATTGTCTGATTTCCAAGGCAATCAATTGCTTGGTCCCGGCTGGCACTTCGGATTTAATTTTCCCGCATTCCTCATCGTAATGCTCCTTACGGTAATTTTAATTCGCGGAATTCGCGAATCCGCCGGCGCTAACAACATCATGGTGCTGCTAAAAATCACCGCGATCCTAGTATTCATCGGCTTCGCTTCGCGTCTCGTGCACCCCGCCAACTGGCATCCCTACGCACCGAATGGCTGGCCGGGAATTCTTACCGGCGGTTCTATCGTTTTTTTCACTTACATCGGCTTCGATTCCGTTTCGACTGCGGCTGAGGAATGCAAGCGCCCGCAGCGCGACTTGCCCATCGGCATTATCGCTACGTTGGTCGTATGCACCGTGCTGTACATAGGCGTCGTAGTGGTATTGACCGGACTGGTTCCCTGGCAAACGCTGGTGGACGACGCCGCACCGGTGGTAAACACACTGAAGAAATTGCATTTCACCGGCGTCCGCCTGGTGGTCCTCATCGGCGCGCTTTTAGGGATGATCTCTTCGCTGCTGGTATTCCAACTCGGACAAGCGCGCGTCTGGTTTGCCATGTCCCGCGACGGTTTATTGCCCAGAATTTTCAGTCGTGTGCACCCGCGGTTCCAGACGCCTGATTTTTCAACGTTGATGGCGGGCATTGTCGTGGGCATTCCAGCTGGATTGCTGGACATCGGAACGCTCGCCGATCTTTCCAACATCGGCACGCTGTTCGCTTTCGCTCTGGTTGCCGGAGGCGTGTTGATTTTGCGTTATCGCGAACCAAACCGCCGCCGCGCATTTCGCGCACCCGGAGGGCCGATCGCGCCCATCCTCACTATATTGACTTGCCTGCTGCTGATGGCCGGGCTCCCCATCACCAACTGGATTCGCTTTTTTGTGTGGATGATCATCGGCCTTGTGATTTACTACAATTACGGCAGAAAGCGCAGCACCCTGCGGGCTGTCAGCCGAACGTAGAAGAACTGGACCACGCGATGTTACTGGTGCGATCTCATCGGCTTTACAAAGCGACCTTGCTGCTGGCTGCTGCCAGTTTGCTCCTCGCAGCACCGCGCGGCGCGCATGCCTGGGGCCGTAACGGCAACAAACTGGTCGTAAACAAAGCGGTCGATACGCTCCCTACCGACATTCGCGATTTCTTCGAATCCAATCGTGCGCTCCTTTCCCAACACGTTACCGATCCGCTGGACTCCATCGCCAAAACCGCCACAGAGCGCCACAATCACTTCCTGTACCTCGATAAGTACGGCCGCTTCCCGTACGATTTGCTGCCGCGAAATTACCAGGCCGCGATAAATAAGTATGGAAAGACCAAGATTCAAACCAACGGCCTGCTTCCCTGGCAGGTCGGCGTATACAGCCAGAAATTAACCGAAGCCATGAAGACCGGACGTTGGGACGAGGCCAAGCTGGACGCCGCAATTCTCGCGAACTACGTCGCCGAGGCGCACGATCCCTTCAATACCACCGAGGATTTTGACGGCCACTTGACCGGGCAAACCGGAATCAATGACCGTTTTGGCACCACCCTGGTCGACCGTTATTCTTCTTTCTTCCCGATGCGCCCGAACGACGCGGTGTACATCACCGACCCCACCGACCATGCCTTTGAAGCCTGCCTCAGTTCGCACAGTTGGCTCGAAACCATTCTGCTTGCGGATCGCAATTCGCGCCGCGGGCTTAAATCTTACGACGATGAATATTTTGACCATTTCTATAACGCGTCAGCGGTGATCCTGATTAAGCAACTCTCCGATGCCGCCACCGACGTCGGTTCCTATTGGATGACCGCGTGGATCAATGCCGGGCGCCCGCAGCTTCCCCATTGACAAGCAAAATGCCCGAGGATTTTCTTTCCAGCCGTTTTACTTCCCTACCGAAATCTGAATTGCACCTTCACCTCGAAGGCTCCATCCAGCCGTCCACCGCGTGCGCCCTCGCGGCGGACCATGGAATCACGATCTCCGAAGAAGAAGTCCGCCGCCGCTATACGTTCCAGACGTTTCCGCAATTCATTGACGCCTTCAAATGGGTAACTTCGCTTCTTCGCGAGCCGCGTAATTACGCCGACGTCATGGGTGACCTCGGAAATCAATTACTTGCCCAACACGTCGTTTACGCCGAAGTAACGCTATCCATCGGCGTGATGCTTCTGCGCGGACAAAACGTCGCGAAGAATTTTGCCGCCATCCTCGGTGCAGTGGAGCCGTTTCTCGATCGCGGTCTTCGTTGTAATTTTATATTCGACGCGGTGCGCCAATTCGGTCCCGACGCGGCTATGAAGGTCGTGGAGTCGGCCCAACAGTGTGCCGATCAATGTGCACGCCAGGGCGCGGCAAATTCCATCGTCGCCTTCGGCATTGGTGGCGATGAACTAAGTGTTCCCGCCAAAGACTTTTGTTCCGTTTACGACAAGGCCGCGGAAATCGGTCTTCACAAATTAATACACGCGGGCGAAATCGGCGGCCCACTGCAGATCCGGGAAGCCATCGAACTCTTAGGCGTCGAGCGCATCGGTCACGGCATCGCCGCCATCCATGATCCGAAGTTGATGGATCTACTCGCTGAGCGCCGCATCCCGCTGGAGATTTGCCCGGCCAGCAATGTTAGGACTGGCGCATTGGCCCGGCAGTTAGGGGCACCTGCAGCGTCCATCGAACAGCACCCTCTGCCAATTTTATTTCGCCACGGAATTCCCATCGTCCTCTCCACCGACGACCCAGCGATGTTTCACACCACTCTGTTTTCCGAGTATCAGAACGCGCGAACGCTGGGCTTGGACGAAGAAGAATTAGTACGCATCGCGGACCTGTCTTTCGAACACTCTTTCGCCAGGCCTACAAAAATCTGACAAAATACGTCGCGGCGCCCGCCATTGAAAATGTTATGCAGATGTTATACTGCCGCCATGAAAGCACACGTCTGGGTAATGCCGAAGCGCACTGTGCTCGACCCCCAGGGCCAGACCATTCAGCACGCGCTCGCGGGCTTGGGATATGAGCAGGTAAGAGACGTACGTCAGGGAAAATTTTTTGTGCTGGATCTCGATGGCTGGAGCCGCGAAGACGCGCAGCGCCAACTCGAACGCATCTCCAAAGATGTCCTCACCAATCCGGTGATCGAGGAATACCGCTTCGAAATCGTCGACTGACCATCGACGGATCGCCAGACTAATCAGCCTATTGCTCAAATCTCTCGAATGTTCGAATTGTCGTGTTGATAACCTCGCATCGTAATTTAATTCGCACATCCCGACCCCTAAATCACTCGCTGTTTTTTAACGCATGCTAACCTTAAGAGCATCAATCAGGAGCCCCTTTCATGTGCGGTATCGTCGGCTACATCGGCCCGAAAGAAGTCGTTCCAGTTATCATTGAAGGTTTGCGCAAGCTCGAGTACCGCGGATACGACTCCGCGGGCATCGCCGTGGTCACCAAAGAAGGCAAGTTGGAAATTCGCCGTGCCGCCGGCAAACTTCGCAACCTCGAAGACGTAATTGTCCGGTCCCCCATTGAAGGCACGTACGGCATCGGCCACACCCGTTGGGCCACGCACGGCCGTCCGACTGAAGAAAATGCCCACCCACATCGCGATTGCACCGGCCAGATTGTGGTGGTACACAACGGCATTATCGAGAATTATCTGGAATTGAAAGAGCAGCTGCAGCGCGAAGGACACAAATTCGTAACTGAAACAGACACCGAAGTTGTCGCCCACCTGGTGGAAAAACATTCCGCGGGCAATGTCCCGCTTGAAGAAGCTGTGCGCAAATCCTTAAAAGAATTGCGCGGGATCTATGCCCTGGTTTTCTTGTCCGCTAGAGATCCCATGAAGATCGTGGCCGCCCGTCTCGGGCCGCCTTCCGTGATCGGAATCGGCGATGGCGAATATTTCGTGGCCAGCGACATTCCCGCGCTGCTCGAACATACGCGCGAAATTTTCTTCCTGACGGACGGTGATATCGCCGTGCTGACCACGGACGGCGTGAACGTCATGGATCACGACGGCAAATCGGTGAATCGCCCCACGCAACACGTCACCTGGGATCCCATCATGGTAGAAAAGGGCGGCTACAAGCATTTCATGCAGAAGGAAATCTTTGAGCAGCCGCGCGCCGTGCGCGACACCCTTCTGGGGCGCATCTCGCAGGACACTGGAAGAATTTTTCTGGACGACATGCAGATTACCGACCAGCAATTTCGCACATTTGAAAGTGTGCGCATCGTTGCCTGCGGCACCAGTTGGCATGCGGGCCTTGCTGCGAAATTCATGATCGAGCGGCTCGCGCGAATTCCCGTGGAAGTAGATTACGGCAGCGAGTTTCGCTACCGCGATCCGATCCTCGATTCGAAAACTCTGACTGTTTGCATCAGCCAGTCCGGCGAAACTGCCGACACTCTTGCGGCGCAACGCGAAGCCAAGGCTAAGGGTTCCCCAACCTTGGCGATCTGCAACGTCGTAGGCTCCATGATCACGCGCGAAGCCGCTGGCACCATTCCTACGCACGCCGGGCCGGAAATCGGCGTGGCATCAACGAAAGCATTTACCGGACAACTCACCGCGCTGCTGCTGCTCGCAGGCTATCTTGGACAGATTCGAGGAAAGATAACCACCGAATCGGCGATCAAGCTCATGCAGGAGCTCACGCGCATCCCGCACAAGATGGAACGCGTGCTGCTCGGCGATGAAAAAGGGATTTACGAAAGATTGGCCCGGCAACTTTTCCGCTACAGCGACTTTTTGTATCTCGGCCGCGGCATTCATTATCCCATCGCCCTCGAAGGCGCTCTGAAGCTCAAGGAAATCTCCTACATCCACGCCGAGGGTTATCCTGCCGGCGAAATGAAGCACGGTCCAAACGCCCTGATCGACGAAGATCTTCCCGTCGTCGTGCTGGCCACCCGCGACGAAAAAGATCCCGACTCCATGACGCGCTATGAAAAGAGTGTCTCGAATATTCAGGAAGTAAAAGCGCGGGATGGCATCGTAATCTCCATCGTCACGGAAAACGATCATCTGGCACGCGCAGCTTCCAATCACATCATCGAGCTGCCCCCCGCGCCAGAGTTGCTGTCCCCTCTTCTCGAGATTATCCCGCTGCAGCTCCTGGCCTATCACATCGCGGTGCGGCGCGGATGCGACGTCGATCAGCCCCGAAACCTGGCAAAATCCGTCACCGTGGAGTAATCCTCCGCGCTCCCGGCAACTAACCCGCTGAACCAAAAACCGCTAAACTATCACCATGGTTCCGAGACGCTCTCTCGCCATCACTTCCCTTTTTCTCGCTTTGCTGTTCAAAGGTCCCGCTGCATTTCCGCAGGCGGCTGACAATGCTACAGCAACGCTAAAAGGTTTCCACGTGGAAGGCATTCAACACGTCACCGAACCGCAGGTCATCTCACTTTCCGGACTCTCCATCGGAACCGCCTTGGGAAAAACAGAACTGCAAGCCGCCGCCGATCGCCTGGTGCAAACCGGTCTCTTTTCATCTGTGAACTACGCGTTTCAAAATAAGAACGACGGCCTATATTTGACGTTCAAACTCGCGGAAGCCCCAAGAATTTCCGCCTACTTCGACAACATCCCGTGGTTTACAGAAGCGGAATTGTCCGACGCCATCCGCAAAGTTCTACCCTTTTACGATGGCACCTTGCCGGAGGCTGGCGCGGCCGTGGAGCAAACCGCCGGTGCGCTGAGCGATTTGCTTGCCTCGCGCGGAACCCACACCGCCGTGGAGCACCAGGTCATCGCCAATCCTCTCGGCGAAGGAACCGTGCAGGAATATCGCATCGCCGATGCCGCGCCACTGATCGCCAAAATCGAATTTGGTGATCCGGCGCTCGCCTCTTCCAAGGTCGTCCAGCAGCATCTCGGAGAGATTGCTGGCAAGACCTACTCACGAATGACCATCGATTTATTTTTGGCCGAGCAAGTGAAGCCAATCTATCTGCAACAAGGTTTTTTGCGAGCTAAACTTGGGCCCCCGGAAATTCGACTCACCGGCAACCCCAATCAGAAATTGCCGGATCGCGTTGCAGTTTTCGTTCCGGTAAGCGCTGGTACGGTTTACCGATATAAAGGCGCGCAATGGAACGGCAATACCCTTCTATCGAATTTTACTTTGAACGATTTAATTGGCATTAAGCCCGAAGCTGTTGCCGACGGCATGGCCATCGAAGCCGCGTGGACGCGTGCGGAAGAAGAGTACGGACGCCGAGGATATCTCGACGCCAAAGTGGAGCCAGCAGCCACCTATGACGAGCAGGGCCACACCGTCTCTTATCGCGTAAACATTCACGAAGGCCAGCAGTATAAATTCGGAAAAATGGTCCTCACGGGAATCTCCCCGGCCGCCGAGCGTCGCTTGCGCACCGCCTGGCCGATAGAGCTGGGCGACATCTTCGATAAAATTAAATACGAAGAGATTCTCCTTAAGCTGCAAACGCATCCGGACCAGGTTTTCGGCGACCTGCCGTTGCACTACGACACCGTCGGCCATTGGCTGGAGGCCGATGCCGCCAGCGGAACCGTCGACGTCCTCCTGGATTTCAAGTGACCTCGTACAAGTGAATTGATACGTAGTCGGTTGCGCAAAGTCGCGAAGAGTATTTTACTAATCCCCTGAGTTATACTGGATTTTCATGGCCGATACGCTGATTCGTATTCATGACGCGCAAAAAAGCACGCCGAGCGCCGAGCAAAAAGAACGCGAGCTGCTCACCAGCCTCGCGCAGCGCTCCTCGATCATCGTTGCGCTGTCCGGCGGCGCGGATTCCGCCTACCTGGCATGGGCCGCTCAGCACGCCTTGGGCGAGCGCGCCCTCTCCGTCACCGCGCTTTCTCCCAGCTTTTCCGCTTACGATCGCCAGATGGTGGAAGATTTTGTCCGCCAGCTCGGCGTGCGCCATGAATTTGTCGAAACCCACGAAATGGATAATCCCGCCTACCGAGCGAATGCCGCCGACCGCTGCTATTTTTGCAAGGATGAACTTTTCAACGTGCTCGACGAATTGGCTACAAACCGCAACTTTGAAGCGGTTTGTTACGGCGTGAACGCCGACGACACCTTGGATTTCCGTCCGGGACATCGCGCCGCAACCGAGCATCGTGTGCTCGCGCCATTGCTGGACACTCATTTGACCAAGTCAGAAATTCGCGCTCTCTCCGAACGCGCCGGATTGCCTACCTGGGATCGTCCCGCATCCGCCTGCCTTTCTTCCCGCCTGCCATACGGAACGGAAGTCACCGCGGAGCGCTTGGCGCTCGTCGAGCGCGGCGAATCCGCCCTGCGCGACTTAGGTTTTCATCAATTCCGCGTGCGTCTGCACGACAAGCTTGCGCGTATTGAAATCAGCCCGGAAGAAATGCCGCTGGCACTATCGTCCGATACCGCCGCAAAAATGGCCCATCGCCTCAAGGCCGCCGGCTTCTCCTACGTGGCCCTCGACCTCGAGGGTTATCGCCAGGGCTCCCTGAACGAAACCATCACCGAACCCAGCAAGCCGGTTGCAAAGACCGCCTCGGGAACATAATCTCCTTATAGCGCGTACCTATTAACGTGCGCTCAACAACGAAACGAAACCTGCGGCCACCGGTGCGTAACTCACATTTCGTCCGCACAGGTCCGTTTGCTTCGATCCTGTTTTCCAGGCAGCTGTTGTTCAATTTTGTTCGGGAGGTTGCATGTCGCTGCAACGCAGACTTGTAGCCAATTCTCTGGCGCTCATCGTTGGCCTCCTGCCGCTTGGTTGCAACACGGGACCCACCGTGACTGGCGTGTTCGACCGCGACTTCGACATCACTGGACACACACGGCTGGAAGTCACCAACCCATCCGGCGACGTCGAGATCAGCGGCAGCGCGGACGCAAAAGTGCACGTGCATGGCGATGTGCGAGCCAGCGGAATGGGATTCGACGACACGAAAAATCGCCTCGCGGAAACTTTGGCCAATCCCGGAGTAGAACAAAGAGGCGATACCATTCGTGTCGGCAAGCACGTTTCCAACATGCACAATGTTTCCATTGCGTATCGCATAGAAGTTCCGCACGACACCGAAGTAAACATCAACGGCGCTTCCGGTTCACAAACGATTCGAGGAGTGCGCGGCCCGGTAACCGCTACGGCTGCCTCTGGCTCCATACGTGTCGATAAGGTGGACCGCGATGCGCGGCTTACAACCCTCAGCGGCTCTCTGCAGGCCAACGATGTCGGCGACGACGTCCGCGCCTCAAATGCCTCCGGCGGCGTCACTATTGCCAATGCCAAAGGCGACGTGCGTGTCGATGCGCTCAGCGGCGACATACAAGTTCTGAAGCCCGGTGGCCGCGTCGAAGCCAGCAGCGCCAGTAGCTCAATCGACATCCGGGGCGCCACCGCCGATGCCAAGGCGCGCACTGCCTCCGGCCGCGTAACCATCGAAGGCGATCCGGGCGCGCATGGCTATTGGGATTTGAAAACGGCTTCCGGTCAAGTGCAAATCAATGTGTCTGGGAGCGCCAACTTTCGTTTCTCCGCTGACTCCATGTCCGGCGAAATCCGCACGGATATTCCTATCGTGATCGAAGAACAAGGCAAGCATTCTCTGCGTGCCCACGTGGGAGAGGGTGGCGGGCGAGTGGAAGTGCACACCGTCTCTGGGCCAATCCACATCGGCAAACCCGATTAGCCGAGTTAAAAACTACTACGTAACTGGCGAGTCACGCAAAAATACTCTTCGGCGCACGCAAGCTACGTCTTCGCATCCCACACTGAAGTACTCCAACAAATCCCGCCGATACTCTAGAATCCCAACATGTGGTCGGGACTAAATCTACGGCGTTCGGTACTCTTCGCGGCAGCGTCTTTGCTAGCTGGCCAGAATGCGCTGGCACTCCGCGCGCAGGAAGAAAAGAAGCCGGCGCCCGCGCAAAATAAAAAGTCCGAGGATAAATCAGCTTCCATTGCCAAGGTCCCGCCGGAAACAGAGGAACTGCAGCAGGCCATCAGCAGCGCGGGCAATGACCGCGCTGCGCTGGTTCGCAACCTCGAAGCCTTCCTCGCAAAATATCCGCAATCCGCCCAACGCCCCCAAATCTATCGCGCGCTGGTGGAAGCCACGCTGCAACTGCGTGATACCGCGCGAGCGGCGGATTACGCCGAGCGCATCGTGTCACTCACGCCCGATGACGTCTCCATCATGTTGGTCGCTATTCAGTTGTTGCAACGCAACGGCGATGAAGCGGGACTGCGTCGCGCCACGAGTTATGCAACGCGCGTGCTGGCCTTCGTGGAGCGCACAAAGCTGGACGATAAGTCTCCACAACTGTCGCCTGAAGAATGGCAGACGGCGAAAGCGCGAGATCGCAGTTCCGTGTTATTGCTGCGCGGGCAGCTCTACCTGAGGTTAAAAGATAACGCGGCGGCGCAGAAAGATTTCGCGGAAAGCTACAAAGCGCTTCCGAGTGCCGGGGCCGCGGAAAGGCTGGGAGAGGTCGCGGAGTTGAACAAGGACTCGGCCGTTGCCATTCAGGAATACGCGCGCGCGTTTGCGCTGGCTGACGGCGCGAACAGCAGAGTTACGCGGCGCGAAATTCGCCAGAAACTGGGAAATGCCTGGAGGCTGGCGCATGGCTCCGATGCCGGACTGGGCGAGTTCATGCTGCAAAACTATGACCGGGTCTTACGCGAGACGACACAAGCGGCCGCAGTCGCCAAGACTGAAAAGAACGCAGGCGTGCGGGAGATTTCTGAATTCACGTTGCGCAAAGCACCAGGCGGAGAAGCCTTCCCCCTTGCCGGCACGAAAGGCAAAGTTGTGGTGGTCAATTTCTGGTCTACCTGGTGCGGCCCGTGCCGCGCGCAGGAACCGAAGTTCGAACACGTAGCCGCGCAATTTGCGGGCGAACACGATATTTCATTTCTGGCGGCAAATTGAGACGAAGACGAAACCCTGGTCGGGCCGTATCTCGAAGAAGTGAAACCGCACGGCCAAATTGTTTTCGCTGATGGCCTGGACAGGCTGCTGGCTGTGAATTCTTTTCCCACTGTCGTGGTAGTCGATCGCGACGGAAAACTTATTTACCGCTCGGAAGGCTTTAGCGACGAAACCTTTGAGGCTGAGCTTACAGCAGCGGCCCGCCGAGCGCTCGGCAATGTAAATCCCACAGGCCCGAAAGCAAACTCCTCTCCCTAAGCTCCGGTGACATTGCTGCTCGTGGGCCGTGGATATTTCTCCGCTACTTCGCGGGCGGCAATAATCGTGTTTACGTGAATGAGCACCGTGTCCTCCACGCGCCGCGCATAACCGCCGGCAAGCGTGCTGGCCACCGGAATGCCGCGACTGCGGACCGCCTCAAATACCTGCCGGTCTCGCGTTTGCAATCCTTGCTTACTCAGGGAAAGCCCACCAAGCTGATCTTCACAGTAAGGATCTGCTCCACCCACATAAAACACGATATCGGGGCGAAATTCCTCAAGCGATTGCTGGACCGCAGGGATCAGCGCCGCTAAATATTCCTCATCATCCACGCGATCCGCCATATTGAGGTCCACTCTAGACGACGGCTTGTGCGCGGGATAATTGTTTTCCTGATGGATGGAAATGGTGAACACGCTGGGGTCGTCGCGAAAAATAGCCGCGGTGCCGTTGCCGTGATGAACGTCGGTATCCACGACCATGCCTTTTTTAATATGGCCGTCGGCTTGAACACGACGGATTGCCACCGCTACATCGTGAATGGCGCAAAAACCTTCCCCGTGCTCTGCATACGCATGATGAAAGCCGCCGCTCAGGTTTGCTCCGAAGCCGTCACGCAAAGCGCATTGCGCGGCGAGAAGTGTTCCACCTGCGGCCAGCCACACGGCTTCGGCCAGTTCCGGCGAATACGGAACCTCCAGCTTCATAAGTTCACTGGCCGTAAGCGTGCCGGTTTTTAATTTGTGGACCCAGTCGGCGGTGTGCACGCGCAGCAAATCCTCATCGGAAGCGGGCTCTGGCCGAAGAAAATCCCCCTCGGTGGCTATCCCATCTTTAAGTAGCTTCTCGGCGATCAAGCGGTATTTCTGCGAGGGAAAAATATGCGCGCCAAGATTTAAATCGTAGCGCGGATGATAAACAACTTTGAAAGGAAGCATGCGGCTGGACGCGCTTTAATTTTCGCGTTCGAGAATAAAATCCGGGAGCGTCATAAGGGCGCGCCCATATTCCGTGGTGGCGCTGCCATTGAGGCACGCCTTGGCACGCCGCGCAAAATCATGCGCCAGATCGCGCGTGCGTCCCAGCGCTCCGGAATCATGGACCAGTGCTACAAGCGTTTCAGGTCGCACCGAATCAAATTCTTTTTCTTCCAGGACCCGCGCCACCAGTTCGCGCGCATCGCGGTGGCCATTTTCCATTGCGTAAATCAGCGGTAACGTAACTTTGCCTTCTTTCAAATCGCTTAGCACCGGTTTGCCAAGCTGTTTCGCAGAAGCCGTAAAATCCAGCAGGTCGTCCACCAGCTGAAACGCCAACCCGGAATAGCGGCCATACTCCGCGAGCGCTTCTTCTTCCTCGCCTTCCAGTCCTCCGAGCACCGCGCCCAGTCGCGCGCAGCCGCTGAAAAGACAAGCCGTCTTGTACGTCGCCAGTCGCAACGCGTCATCTTCGGTGACGTCAATGCGCCCGATTTTTTCCAGCTGGATAAATTCGCCTTCCACCATTTTTTGCGTCAGGTCGATGAGCACATCGAGGATGCGAAAATTGCGCTCGCCCAGTGCGATCTGAAACGACTGCATGTACAACCAATCGCCCGCCAGCACACTGCGATGATTTCCCCAGCGCGAATTTGTCGATGGACGCCCGCGGCGAGTGTTCGCGCTATCGATCACGTCATCGTGAATCAACGTCGCGCTGTGGAGCAGTTCCACCACCGCGGCCAGGCGGATCGCGCCGGAACTCTGCGCGCCGGCATAGCGATTGCACAGCAGCAGCAAAGCCGGGCGCAAGCGCTTGCCTCCGCCACCGAGAAGATAACTGGTGATTTCGGAAACCGGTTCGAAGGCGACAGCAGTTTGCCGTGTCAGTTCTTCCTCGACCAGGACAAGGTCGTCGCGGACAAGGTCAAAAATTTCCTTAGCTGTCAGCAGCGCGATGGGCTCTTCTCCTGGCATGACTCAAATCCGGTGACGCAAGCAGCATCTCAAGATGTAACCGTCGGAGACACAGGCGGCCGTGCGAGATGGAAGAAACGCCGAAAATTTTCCGATGTGGCCACGGCAAGTTCTTCTGGCGACAAGTTTCTCACACTCGCCAGCGTACGCGCCACTTCAGCCACGTAAGCGGGTTCATTGCGTTTGTCGCGGTAGGGCTGCGGAGCCAGAAACGGAGAGTCCGTTTCAATGAGCATGCGGTCCAGCGGAATGTCGCGGGCGACGTTGCGGATGTTTTGCGTTTTGGGATAAGTGGAGTTTCCCGCGAATGAAATCATGAACCCTGCATCCAATCCGCGTTGCGCCTGCTCGAGCGTGCCCGTAAAACAATGCAGAATGCCCTCGAGGCCCGTCGGCCGCCAATCTTCATCGATGAGCTGCAGGCAATCGACCCACGCATCGCGGCAATGAATAACGATCGGAAGCTTGGCTTCACGAGCTAGAGCCATCTGGTCGCGAAAGACTTTGTGCTGAACTTCGCGCGGCGAATGATCGTAAAAATAATCCAGGCCGATTTCGCCCCACGCGATCACTTTCGGATGTTTCGCGAGTTCGCTCAGCGTTTGCAGATGTTGCGGCGTCACGTCCTTGGCCTCGTGCGGATGAACACCGACCGTGGCGTAAATCCACTCGTGTTGCTCGGCGTAAGGTAGTGCCGCGTCCAGTTTTTCCGGTCCAGGACCCGAGCCAATCGCCAGCAACGTTGAAACTCCCGCGGCACGCGCTCGCTCCAGCATGGCTTCGCGATCGTCGGCGAATTGCGGGAAGTCTATGTGTGCGTGCGAGTCGACAAGTTCCATTGGCTGATTGCGGCGCTTGACGCCGCGTTACGTTACATCGTTGCGTTACGTCGCGGCGTTCCTTGCTGAACAACTTTGGCGTGCTACCAAACGAAAATTACTTCAGGCGCGAGCCCACTTCCACCTCTTCCAAAAACCCCGCAAGCACCGGCCGGCCTTCTGGGCCAACGGACGCAGCAACAATCATTCCGTTCGATTCAACACCGCGCAGCTTGCGAGGCGCGAGATTGACAACCACTGCTACTTTGCGCCCGATCAGCGCTTCCGGTTCGTAAAATTGCGCAATGCCCGCGCAAATCTGCCGCACTTCCGTGCCGATATCCACGGTCAGTTTGAGCAACTTGTCCGCCCCCGCGATGCGCTCGGCGGTCTGAATCTGGCCGACGCGCATTTCAACTTTGGTGAAGTCCTCGATTCCGATTTTTTCCGTCGCTGTCACAGCAGACGCACCCGCGGCGGGTGGAGCAGCGGCAGCCGACGCGCTCGCCGGAGCAGCCTGACCATCTTTTCCAGCGGCGGGTGATGCACCTCCCGATGTTGCTGCAGGCGCGGCAGCGGGTTTTGGTGTCTGATTTTCCATGGCTTCGATCCTTTCCATTGCTTCCGTTTTTTCGACGCGCGGAAACAAGGCTTGAAATTTTCCGAGGGCCAGACCGGGCAGTAGCTGGCCCCAACGTAATGTATCTAATTCCTGCGAACCGACATTCCCGCTTTGTCCAAGCAACGTCCACACTTTGGCGGTGCTTTCCGGCAAAACGGGATGCGCCAGCGCGGTCACGATGCGCAGCACTTCCGCAGTGACCCACAGAATCGTCGCGCGGCGCTGCTGGTCCGCGTCCGTGGTGCCGAGACTCCACGGTTGCTCGGTAGTCAAATATTTATCGGCAGCCGCAATAACCGCCCAGATCACTTCGAGCGCGCGTGAAAATTCAAATCGATCGTAATGCGCAAGCACCTCAGCGATAGACGACTGCGCCGCCTTCGCCAGCTCATCATCTTGCGGCTTAAATTCCGCAGCCTTCGGAATTTTACCCGCGAAACTTCGCTCGATCATCGCGGCGGTACGGCTGGCCAGATTGCCGAGCCCATTCGCCAGGTCGCTGTTGTAGCGCGCAATCAGAGCTTCGCGGCTGAAACCGCCGTCCTGTCCGAAAACAATTTCGCGCAGCAGGAAGTATCGCAGCGCGTCTACCCCGAGCACGTTCACGATGGGTTGCGCGGATTGAATGTTGCCGCGCGATTTCGACATCTTCTCGTCTTGAAATAAAAGATGTCCGTGCGCAAAGACTTTCTTTGGTAATTCCATTCCCGCGGCCATCAAAAACGCCGGCCAGTAAACCGCGTGGAAGCGAATAATTTCCTTGCCCACCAGATGTATGTCGGCGGGCCAGTAGCGGCTGAATTCGTCTTTCTTAATCGGATAGCCGACCGCGGTAATGTAATTCGTTAACGCGTCGGACCACACATAAAACACATGCTTTTCGTCGCCCGGCCACGGGATGCCCCACTTCAGCGTGGTGCGGCTGATAGAAAGATCCCGCAAACCACCGCGCACGAATGAAATCACCTCGTTGCGGCGCGCTTCCGGCTGAATGAACTCGGGATGCTGTTCGTAATAATTCAGCAGCGGCTTCTCAAATTTTGACAGCTGGAAGAAATAATTCTCTTCCTTCACGCGCTCCGTCTGGCGCCCGCAATCGGGACAATTCGCGCCCGGCGTGGAATCTTCTATATACGCTTCGTCGGAAACGCAGTAATTCCCTTCGTAATGTCCTTTATGGACAAACCCGTTATTCTGAATTTCGCGGAACAGGTGCTGGACCGCGTGCGCATGCCGCGTTTCCGTGGTGCGGATGAAGCGGTCGACGCGCAGCCCCAGTTCCTTCCACAGTTCGCGATATTCTCCCGCCACGCGATCGACAAACTCGATCGGTGATTCATTATTTCTTTTCGCCGACCGCTCTACTTTTTGCCCGTGCTCGTCGGTGCCGGTCAAAAACAGCACATCGAAGCCGCGCATCTGCTTGTAGCGCGCGATGGTATCGGCGGCAATGGTCGTATACGTGTGGCCCAGATGCGGGCGCGCGTTCACGTAGTAAATCGGCGTGGTGATGTAAAACTTCGGCTTCAATGGCGGCATTTTCCTGGTTGACCTGAAATGTTAAGCTGAACTTTGTTTACGCAACGACGCTTGCGATGCTAGCTCTTGCCACTCCCCTCGTAGCTGCGCAGCGCTTCACTGATTACTTGTTGCAGCGGAACTTGTTTTTCCTCGGCAAGCTTCCGGCAGTCATCATACTCGGGTGCCACATGCAAAATGTGCCCGTTCGAGCGAGAAAGTTTGATACGTACCGCTCCATAACTCGTCGTCACGTTTACCCATTCGCGCGGCAAAGAGCGGCGCTGCGCGCGGTACGTGCGAATACCGAAAGTAGTCGTCTCCGCGAAAATGAGCGCCATCAGCTTATCTGCATCCTCCGTGCGGCACAGAATCGTCAACAGCGTGCCCGGCCGATTTTTTTTCATTTGCAGCGCCGTGGTGTACGCATCCAGCGCGCCCGCGCTCAAGACTTTTTCTAGCACGTAACCGTAAATCTGTGGATTCATATCGTCGAGATTCGCTTCGACGATGGCGATTTCTTCATCAAGACTGGAATTTTTTGCCGCGGATTCCCCAATCATGATGCGCAATACATTGGGCTGACCTTCCAGGTCGGCGGAACCGGCGCCATATCCGATCGCGGAAACGGTCATCGGCGGTTGCGCTCCAAACGATTCGCAAACGGTCGCCACAATCGCCGCCCCCGTTGGCGTAACCAGTTCGCGTTGCGCCCCGTTTGAATATGTCGGCGCGCCCTGCAGTAATCGTGCTGTTGCCGGCGCGGGTACCGGCAAAATGCCGTGCGCCATTTTCGCCGTGCCTCCGCCAACGTTCAGCGGCGAGCACACAAAGCGATCGATACCCAGTGCGTGAAAACCTATGCACGCGCCGACAATGTCCACAATCGCGTCGACCGCGCCAACTTCGTGAAAGTGAATTTTTTCAATCGGCGCATCGTGAACGTACGACTCAGCTTCGCCAAGCTTTGTGAAAATCGCCGACGCGCGTTCGCGAACCGGTGCCGCGAGTTTCGATTGCTTCAGAATCTCTAGTATCGTGCTCAGCGAACGATGCTTCTGTTGGTCTTTCGTTTTTACCCGAACGTAGGTAGCGGCCATGCCGCTCTTCCAGACTTTTTCGGTGGCAAGCTCCCATCCCGGCACTTGCAGCGCTTGCAATTCCGAACGCAGCAGATCCGCGGAACAGCCCGCGTGCAAAAGCGCGCCGAGCGTCATGTCGCCGCTGATACCCGAAAAACAGTCGAAATAAGCGAGTTTCATGAGATTCGTTCGCCGCACCAAAGGCAGAGCAGATAAATTGTGTGCGATTGCGGAGCAGATTGATAGTATCGGCGCGTTCAAAAGCTGTCAAACATCGGCCAACTAATTGCCCCGAGAAAACCCCAGCACCATGTGTTCTTCGTCGACGTGTTGCGCGCCAATTTTTAACCCACGCGGCTCGATTCCAATGGATCGGAATCCGAGCGATTCATAAAGCCGCCGCGGTGCGGGCTGGCCCACGGAAACAGTGATCAAGAGCATGTCCAGCTCAGACACAGTTTTCGCTTTTTCAATGGCGCGGAGCATCAGCGCTTTCGCTACTCCTCGCCCTCGTGCATTTGGCGCAACGAATACTCCCCAGATCCACCCTTTATGCCGGCGTTTCGCCGGCACCTCCTGGTAAAACCCGACCATGCCCATGAGTTCGTCCCGCTCGAAAGCTCCAAATATAAAGTTCCCCGCTTCTCCGGAGCGCACACGCTGCGCGTATTTTTCCACCGGCATCCTCTGAAGTTCCTCGGGCGACTCTACAAACGACCAGGGATCAGTTTCGAGCGCGACCATGCGAAATTTCCAGAGCGTTTCTGCGTCACGCTCGGTCAGTAGTCGAATTTCCAACGCGTTCTTCCTTTCTTCGCTAAAAACTAAATCGTTGGTGTGCTGACACACCGACCAAATTATAAGAGACAACCAAACGCGGTAGCAGAAATCCTATCTGCACCTGTAGGCGCTTGACATGACCGATGACAAACAGCAGACTCGCGCCAACGACATGTAAGAACTCAACGCGGAAATTTTGGTATTCCACGCTTCGAATCTACCGCGGAGGCACACGTGAAATACACGGCCATAGGATTCCGCGCCCATTCCGGATGGACTGCTCTCGTAGCGCTCGCCGTGACAAACAGCGTGCCTGCCGTCCTCGCTCGCCAACGCGTCCATCTCGTCGAAACATTCACCTACAGATTTCGCCAGCCCTACCACACAGCTAAGAATCTGACGATCGTCGAAGCCAGCGCGTTTATCTCTCGCATACAATCCGAAGCGCGAAGTCTCGCCTTCATTGCTATCCATACGCTTCAAGGAGCTCTCGAAAAACAAGGTTACAAACTGATCCGCAGCGGTCTCCTTCTCGCGTCTGGCCGGCCACTCCCTCTATTACCGCAAATTTTGGCGTCCCACGCACTTATTCACACCGCCGACGGCGAACTTTTCCGCGAAGCGCTTCTTCATGCGAGCTCCCGCTGCGGCCTCGAAGCGTACCCCGCTAAAGAACGCGAAGTCCTGGACGCAACTGCGAGCTTGCTGCGAGTCAAGCCGAACGATCTCTCCCGCCGCATTGCCGAACTCGGCAGGCCTCTCGGCCCTCCGTGGACGCAGGATGAGAAACTGTCTTCTGTCGTCGCCTGGCTTGCCCTCGCGTCGAAGCCCCAAGCGCAAACACCGGCGCCGCGCTCCTGATCTTTAACTTATGCTCGCGCACCTCCGGTTTTCCGCTATCATGCTCCCGCGATGTAGTCGAAGTCGATCAAAGTCGGGCCCGGCACGTTACGACAACAGATGAGCTGATAAGTCATCTGAAAAAGAGGGAGCACTATGAAGCCGAATTACCTGGCCATATTTGTCTCGGCCCTGGCGTACTGGCTGCTTGGAGCGGTGTGGTATAGCGTGGTCTTCAGCAAACCCTGGATGGCGCTGGAACACCTCACGCCGGAACAGGCTGCCGCCATGGGAATGAATCCGATTTTCCCGTACGTGATTTCCTTCTTGCTGAACTTGGTGATTGCCTTTGTGCTGGCGCAAATTTGTGCATGGCGCAACGCCAACACCGCGGCGCGTGGCGCGGCGTTGGGAATTCTCGTGTGGATCGGCTTTGTCGGGCCGATCACCTATACCACGTACATGTACGAAATGCGCCCGAAGGCCCTGTACGCAATCAACGAATTCTACGCGCTCGTAGGTCTGTGCTTGATGGGCGCCATCCTCGGCGCGTGGAAGAAAAAACCTGCCTAGCCGTTATCGGCGTATTGCACGCAACCACATTGCGCGCAAACACGTTTCGCACAAATCATTAAATCTTCTAAACTGATGTCGACACTTAAATCTCCATTCGGGATTGAGGAATTGTGTATCAGCAGCTAACCAGGCAGTTTCGTGACGCACTGTCGCGGCATATCACCGAAAAGTATGGCTTGGAACTTGCCATCGTCACCGAGCGCCCCCCGAAAATCGAGATGGGCGAAGCCGCTTCGCCAGTGTGCTTTGAATTGGCAAAGCGTTTGAAGCGCGCGCCGCGGCAAATCGCCCAGGAAATCGCCAACAGCCTAGAAGCGATTGCGGGAATTACCAAGGTCGAAGTTGCAGGTGGCGGATACTTGAACGCCTATTTCGATCGCGCTGCCTTCTGGCGAGACATGCAACTGGAAGCTGCTGCTGGAACCTCCGCCAATGCGGTCGCCACGCACGGCAACAAAGCCCACGCCGGCAAAGTGATCGTCGAGCACACCAGTATCAATCCCAACAAGGCCGCGCATATCGGCCACGTGCGCAACGCCGTGCTGGGCGACACCATAGCCCGCGTGCTGCGCCACTGCGGCAGCGCCGTGCAGGTGCAGAACTACATCGACAATACCGGAGTGCAGGTTGCCGATGTGGTGATCGGATTTCTCCATATGGAGAAAAAGAATCTTGCGCAGGTCCTCGAACTTGCCGCGCAGCCGAAGTTTGACTATCTCTGCTGGGATGTCTACGCGCGCGCGACGCAGTTTTTCGCCGAAGACAAGCCACGCGCCGCCACCCTTCGCGGCGAAACGTTAAAAGCCATCGAAGAAGGCCGCGGCGAAGTTGCGGAAATGGGTTCGGTGATCGCCGATGCGATTGTCGGCTTGCATTTGCAAACTATGGCGCGGTTGGGGATCTGGTACGACCTGTTGGCGCGAGAGAGCGAAATATTGCACCTGCACTTCTGGGACGCGGCCTTTGAAAAGCTGAAAGCGGCAAGTGCCATACGCTTGGCGACGACTGGAAAGATGGCCGGTTGCTGGATCATGCCGTGGAACGACAGTCCAGCGAGCGCGAGATCTGGTGACGACGTAAAAAAAACTCAAGATGACGATACTGGTGTCAAGGACGCCGAAGAAGACCCCAACAACCAGGACAAGATCATCGTGCGCTCCAACGGCACCGTGACTTACGTCGGGAAAGATATTGCCTATCAGTTGTGGAAATTTGGACTGCTCGGAAAGGATTTTAATTATGCCAAATGGCGCGGCGCTCCCGGTGCGCACGCTTTGTGGAGCACCACCAGTTCAGCCAGCGAATCCGGAGCGCCAGACTTTGGCGCCCCTGCGACAACCGTTTACAACGTGATCGACGCGCGCCAGGCGTATCTGCAGGACGTCGTTGCCGAAGGTTTGCGCGCGCTAGGACATGCCGAGCAGGCCAACCGCTCCATCCACTTCGCGTACGAAATCGTCGCACTCACTCCTCGTTGCGCGGCGGAGTTGGGCTACGAGCTTTCCCCGGAAGAAACGAAAAAACCATACGTCGAAGTAAGCGGACGCAAGGGCTTCGGTGTGAAAGCGGACGATCTCCTCGACACGCTCGAAGCCGCGACCTTAAAAGAAGTGCAGCAGCGGCACGCCGACATGAACTCCGATACGCGGCAGCAAACGGCGCACGCCATCGCAGTTGGCGCGCTGCGCTTTTTCCTGCTGAAGTTCACGCGCAACTCCATCATCGCGTTTGATTTTGCGGACGCGCTCAGCTTCGAAGGCGAAACCGGCCCGTATTGCCAGTATGCGGTGGTGCGAATCCGCGGAATTCGCCGCAAAGGCACGGAGGCCGGCGCCACGCAGATGGAAGTCACCTCGCAAACAATGGCGGCACTGCTATCGGGCGCCGAAGGAAATGGCTTGTGGGAATTGTTGGCGCTCGCTGGATCGCTCGATGCAGCCGTGGATGCCGCGATTCATGGGCAGGAGCCCGCGTTTGTAGCCAAGTATGCATTTCAACTGGCGCAAGCCTTCAATCTTTTTTATCACAAGCACCACATTTTGTCGGAAGCCGACGAACAAAAGCGCGCCTTCTTGCTCCGCCTGACGGAATTAGTGGAAAAGCAACTAGTCCGCGCTTTATCGCTATTAGGAATCGAAGCCCCAGAGAAGATGTAAGCCCTCCGGCCCGCGAGGGTTTCGCTAGTATGCTCCGCGTGTTCGCTGCCGCTTGTTCGGTGTTCGATGTTTGGTGTCGGGTGTCCCACACCGCGAAGTTGCGTGTGGGGATATTGGTCATGAATGAGCGCCACTTTATCGACGTCAGTAAGTCATCAGCAAATGCACCAGCGTGCGCACCGCGCTTCCCGTCGCACCCTTCGCCAGCCAAGGCTTCTGGTCATCGTTCCAAGCGGTCCCGGCAATATCCAGATGAATCCACGGCGTATCGCCCGTAAATTCCTTAATGAACATCGCACCAGTGATAGCCCCGCCGCCTTTTCCGCTGCCGATATTTTGAATATCGCCGACGCTGCCCTTAATGAATTCGCGATAGTCCTCATCAACAGGCATCTGCCACATTTTTTCCCCGGCTGCTTTTGCGCTGGCCAGAAGTTTGTCCGTGAACGCCTGATCTGATCCAAATACTCCCGCATTGATGCTGGACAACGCCACCACAATAGCGCCGGTAAGCGTGGCGGCATCGATAATGTGGGTCACGCCCAACTGCTTCGCGTAGGTAATGCCGTCCGCCAGAATCAGCCGCCCTTCGGCGTCCGTGTTCAAGACCTCAATCGTCTTTCCGGACATCGCGGTCTGGATATCCCCCGGCTTTTGCGCTTTCCCACCAACCATGTTTTCCGTCGAGGGCACCACGCAAATTACTTTGACCTTGGGCTTCAGCGCGGCGATGGCGCGCATCACGCCAAGCATCGCGCCGCCGCCGGCCATGTCGTACTTCATTTTTTCCATACCGTCGGCCGGCTTGATCGAAATGCCTCCGGTATCAAACGTCACGGCCTTCCCGACCAGTCCGATCACCGGTTGATCAGGTTTCAAATTAGCCGGAGTATACGTGAGCACCATCACGCGAGGTGGCTCGGGCCCGCCTTGCGCAACGCTGATCAGCGCGCCCATTTTCAAATCGGCGATCTTTTTTTCGTCTAGGATTTCAACCGTCAAGCCAGCCTCTTTAGCCATGGCTTCGGCTTTTTCGGCCAGTATTTTCGGTGTCAGCTTGTTAGCCGGCTCGTTCACCAGGTCGCGAGTGAAATTTTGCGCTTCGCCGATGATGCGCCCTTTCCCCAATCCTTTTTCGGCAGCAGCTTTTTGTGCTGCGCCATAACCCGCGATCAAGACGCGTTCGGTGGCCTTATCGGTTTTCTTATCCGTCTTGTACTTGTCGGATTCAAAGTTCGATACCACAAATGCTTCCGCCAGCCCCTGAGCAAAATCTTCCGTCAGGTCTTTTTCGCGCGTCAGGAACGCAAACTTCTTCACTGACCGCGCCTTCAGATATCGCAAAGCCGCCCCCGCCACTTTGCGCACGGTGCTGCCGTTAAATTGTTCCCGCTTGCCGGCGCCGACCAGCAGTAACCGGCCAGCCTTCAGTCCCGCTGGCGAATGTATCAACGTAAATTCCAGCATCTTGCCGGACACTTCACCGCTGGTTGCGAGTTTCCGCAGCAGCCCTCCTCCCGCGCGGTCGATTTCATCCAATTGCCCTTGCACTGGATCCGGCTCTTCGAATATGTACGAAACCAACGCGTCGGTCTCGAGCTCTGCGTATGGTTTGGTTTCAATTGTGATTTGCATGCTGCGTTATCGCCTCCGATTTTGGTACATGGCTTCTTCCGCCTCTTTGCGAGCTTCCTTGGTGCGTTCATCCTGACGGCGGTCCCAGGACTTCTTCCCTTGTGCTAGGGCAATTTCCACCTTGGCTATGCCATTGCGAAAGTAAATTTTCAGCGGGATCACCGTCAAACCCTTGGCCTCGGTGCGTCCGGCCAACTTATTGATTTCATTTTTGTGCAGCAGCAGCTTGCGCGAGCCGAGTGGCTCGTGGTTCCACGGACCACCCGGCAAATATTGCGCGATATGCGCGTTGGCCAGCCAAGCGCCACTCGCTTTGAAATCCACATAAGCGTCCCGTATATTCGCTTTGCCTTCGCGAAGCGCCTTCACTTCCGTCCCGTGAAGCACGAGCCCAGCCTCAAACTTGTCTAGAATATGATAGTTGTAGGAGGCTGCGCGGTTTTGCGCGACGATCAACTCCTCCACTTTCTCGGTCTTCCCTGGTTTTTTTTGCGATTTAGGCACAACAAGTCATGATAGCCGGACTCGTAATAACTGGGCTAGGAAATTCGCCCCCTAAGGGGGTATTCTATCCATGACAGCCAACCTTGGAATCCTTGCCCGCCCTCTAAACTGAGTGTTAGACTGCGATCTAAATTGAAACTCCGGAGAGTTCATGCGACGTTGGGGGAATGTAGTTCTATGTGTTTGCCTCGGGATAGCCGCCGCCGGCTGCCCAAAAGGCCAAACGGAGTACGGACAGGGCCGCAAAGCAGAGACTATCGGCGATTACGACGCCGCTCTCACCTATTACCAGCAAGCTCTCAAAGCCGACCCCAATAACGCCAGCTTAAAGATCAAAGTAAACCAGACCCGCTTCGAAGCTTCGCAGTTCCACGTGAAGCAGGGCCTGGAGTTGCGTAAAAAGGGCGACCTGCAAGCCGCTTTGGCCGAATTCCAGCGCGCGCAGGTAGTCGATCCGTCCAGCCCGGTCGCCGATCAGGAACTACGTAGGACCGTAGCCATGATCGCGGACAAAAACCGCGACGCGGATGCCGCCGCCGAAGTCCCCGCCGAGCCGAATGAGCAGCCGCTGGCCTCCATGCCGCCAGAGATCAAGCCGCTGTCGCACGCTCCCATCAATTTGAAGATGTCCAACGACGCGAAAATCGTCTTCGACACTGTAGCCAAGCTTGCCGGATTGACCGTTATTTACGATCCTGACTTCCCTGCCCGTCGCATCACCACGGAACTAAACAACGTAACTCTCCAACAGGCGCTGGACATCGTTTCCCTGGAAAGCAAAGCTTTCTGGAAGCCCGTCACTGAAAACATTATTTTCGTAATTCCCGACCAGCCGCAAAAACGCCGCGATTACGAAGAGCAAGTGGTTAAAACGTTTTACATGGCTAACACCGTCCAGCCGCAGGACTTGACCGAAATCGTCACCGGCCTGCGCCAGTTATTGGATTTGAAGCGCATTCACCAGCTGAATTCCCAAAACGCCATCATCGTTCGCGATACTCCCGACAAGCTATTGCTCGCGGAAAAAATGATTCGCGACATCGATAAGGCCAAGCCAGAAGTTGTTGTCCAGGTAGAAGTCCTGCAGGCCCGCACCGACCGCTTGCGCGATTTGGGCATTCTGCCGATACAGTCCGCGTCCGTAACCATCAATCCAAACGCCGGCGCAACCACTACCGGCACCACCGGGACCACCACCGGCTCAACCGCCAACAACACAATTTCCTTTGATAAATTGCGGCACCTGAACGGCAGCGATTACAGCGTCACCCTGCCGAGCATCACTGCCAATGCGGTCCTTACCGATACCTACACAAAAATTATTCAGAACCCGGAAATTCGCTCCATCGATGGCCAGCCCGCCAAGCTTCGTGTCGGCGACCGCGTTCCCGTAGCCACGGGCAGCTTCCAGGCGGGCGTCGGAGTCGGCGCCACGGGCGTCAATCCGTTGGTCAACACGCAATTCCAGTATCTCGACGTTGGCGTTAACGTCGACATTACTCCGCGCGTGCATCCCAACCACGAAGTGAGCATGAAGGTAATCATTGAAGTTTCTTCGGTGACCGGCACTTCCACCATCGGCGGAATTCAGCAGCCGATTATCAGCCAGCGCAAAATTGAACACGATATTCGCTTGAAAGAAGGAGAAGTCAACGTGCTGGGCGGCTTGTTTGAAAAGACCGACACGCGCACATTGAACGGCTGGCCGGGCCTGGCAAAGGTTCCCTTCCTGCGTTACCTGTTCTCCGACGACAAAATCGATCACCAGGAAAATGAAGTGCTGATCGTGCTGACTCCGCGCATCGTTCGCATCCCGGAGTTTACGAAGGGTAATTTGCGGCCGATGTATTCCGGTTCCGAAACCAACGTACAAGTGCGCCGCGAGGCCGACGTACGCACGCCGGTAATGGAGACTGGCGCCGCCGCGCAACAATCTACATCGCAATTTCCGGCGAATCAGAACGCCCCGCAAGGCGGTCCGGCAATAGTAGAGGGCGGCAACCCCAACGCGGCGAACGCTGCCGCCGATGGAGCGCAGCAAGCCCCCAAAATTCGATTTGAGCCGCAAACGCTCTCCTTGAAAGCCGGACAAACGGCCACCGTGGGCATCGTGGTCGATAACGTCAGCGATCTTTACTCCATACCGTTGCTGCTGCAATACAATCCTGCGGTAGTCAGCGTGGAGGAAGTGCAGCATGGCGGATTCCTCTCCGGCGGCACCCAGGAAATTGCCATTGTGTCGCGTGTGGACAAAGAGCACGGGCAAGCCATCATCTCCGCCACGCGCCAGCCGAATACCCCCGGCGTCAACGGCAGCGGCACCCTCATGGGCATCGTGATCAAGGGACTTGCGCCCGGCACGTCGAAGCTTTCCATCGTGCAAGTGAACGCCAAGGATTCTCAACAGAAACCCATTCCGCTGGTGGCTGGCGAAGCGAATTTGCAGGTTCAACCTTGAGGATTCTGCTGCTCCTGAATGCTGCGAGCGAATTCATCGCACTGAGAAAAGCCAATGCTGCACCGGGCGTCTAGAACAATATCTCGCGGAAAGACTGATTTCCGCGCGTCGCGCGTCAATATTCAAGCGGGAATGACGCTCCTGGAATTGATCATCGCATGTTCCATCCTGCTGATTCTCGCTTCCGCGGCGTTGCCAGTTGCAAAGTTCACCGTCATTCGCAGCAAAGAAAGCGAGCTGCGGCGTGATCTCCGCGAAATGCGCGACGCCATTGACCGCTACAAAGACGCCGCCGACCGCAATCAGATTCGCGTGGAACTGGGCAGCGAAGGCTATCCGCCGGATTTAGAAACGCTGGTGAAGGGCGTGCAGCTTGGCGCCGGGAACGATCGCAAAATTCGCTTCCTACGCAAGATTCCCGTGGACCCCATAACCGGGCGAAACGAGTGGGGTTTGCGCGCAGTGCAGGACGACCCAGACTCCAACAGTTGGGGCGGAAAAAATGTGTTCGACGTGTACTCGAAATCGCAGGGTAATGCCCAGGACGGAACAAAATATTCGGAGTGGTAATCGCGGCGGAACTTTTTTTACAAGTCGAAGCTGACGCGTAGGACGAAGCAGAATATTCGGATCGGTAAGTTTTGACGGAGCGCAGGTTGAGCAAATTGGAAAACATCATCGAGCGCTTGCGACCGCACTCAGTTGCGACGCGGCCAGGCCGACCCAGCAAACCCGTTGCAATCTCTGCAGGGAGCAGTCCCGACGCGGGCTTTTCCAAAGCCAAGACCGTTGCCGGCGGAAGAACCCGCGCACGCATCGCCGGCTTTACCCTGATCGAGTTGATGATCGTAATCACCATCATCTTCATCCTGCTCGGCATGGCGGCAGGCCGCTACGACCGCTCCGTAACCCGCGCGCGCGAAGCCACCCTCAAACAAGATCTGATGGTGATTCGCCAGGCCATCGACAACTACACACTCGACAAGCAAGCCGCTCCAGACTCGCTCGATGCGCTGCAGCAAGCCGGATATCTCCGCATCGTTCCCATCGACCCCATCACCCAAGCCAAAGACTGGCAAACGCAATTCGATGAAGTAGTCCTGAGCCCCGAACAAAGCGGAAGCGGAATCGTCGACGTCCACTCGAATTCCGATCGAGTCTCCTCCGAAGGCACCCTCTACAAAACCTGGTAGTAGATTTTTATTGCGTTTCTAAAAATCCCGCAATTTTCACGGCAAAAGTTGCGCTCGCGGCAACTGCGGTCACCGAAGCGCCCGTGGTAGGACTGACGGTGGTAAAACTTCCTTCAGGGAAAATTCAGCGCGACAACCCGCACTTCGCCGCCCGCAAACCAATTCCCTGAATGGACGCCAGAAATTTGACGCCACCACCCTACTCAGTTATAGTCATCTCGCGGGGTGGAGCAGCCTGGTAGCTCGTCGGGCTCATAACCCGAAGGTCGTTGGTTCAAATCCAACCCCCGCAACCAATTTCTAGTTCAGATACAACGGCTTAGAAGTCCCCACTTCTGAGCCGTTTTCTTTTTTGGGCGCATTTGGGCGCAAAATTCCGTCCAACTGCTCCGCGAAACGCACATCGTCCCCGCTCACAAGTCCTGGGAAATAGCACTGTCTCGCGTGCCGAATATCGCTCGCTTAGGCTCATCTCGGCCGCACGCTCTCATTCCTTGGGGGCGAGGACGTAGGCATAGCCCAGGAGAGCAACCCCGATCAGTAGTGGAATGAGTCCGACAAGGTAAGCCGGCTGCGGATCGCGGCTGTCGACCGCCCTGATGAAGACCATCATGCCGATGCCGACGGCGATCGCGATTAGTCCGCCCAACTTCTGGCCTTCGATACGGCGGCGTGCGGCCTTTTTCTCTTCCTCGCGGAGGAACTCGATCACGGAACTGCTCCCGGCTCCCTGCGACTCGGCGATTTTCCTGAGTGTCTCGTTTTTGTAGTAGGCTTCTTTCGCGCGGCGGCTTACGTTCGCCCACCGGGCCAGTGCTATAAGCGAATGGAGAACAACGCCTACGACGGTCAGGTAAAGGACGAGAATGAAGAAACGCATGACATCCTCCTTGGTGCGCTTTGTTCGCTCCATCCAGTGAGACAGGCGGGAACGAGTCTCGGTTGCGTTTTTTAAGTGCCTGGCATTGAAATAAAATGCAACCGTTCATCACCGCAGCTGGTCCGACAGGAAGGGGGAACGTGAGCGCAGCCGAGGACCAGGCGGATGTCGAGAGGGTTCTTGGCGGCGACACCTCCGGCTTTGAGGCGATTGTCCGACGCTGGCAGGGGCCACTGGTGAACTTGGCGTACCGGTTTTGCCGGGACCGCGGCCGCGCGGAGGAAATGGCCCAGGAGGCCTTTCTTCGGGCTTACAGGTCGCTCGGCCGGTGGCGCAGGGAGGGGGTCTTTTCAACTTGGCTCTTCGCGCTGGCCACGAATCTGTATTGCTCGGACGTATCTTCCTCTCCTAAACTCCGCTGAGTTCTGAATAAGTAGTGATC